>Ga0131853_10001294_pt1 | contig 44904 bp, 34 predicted proteins | sample TergutLab28metaG_FD_92764 | JGI IMG/M metagenome (GOLD analysis project Ga0131853, IMG submission 92764) | Labiotermes labralis P1 segment gut microbial communities from Petit-Saut dam, French Guiana - Lab288 P1 (version 2) (version 2) | ecosystem: Host-associated > Arthropoda: Insects >... | reverse complement strand
GTATATTTCATCACTGATAATCATAATATTCGTTTCACGCAGAATATTTGCAATTGCTTCCAAATCCTCCCGCCTCATTACCGCTCCGGTCGGATTGCATGGATATGGTAATATTAACGCTTTTGTCTTCGGAGTTATTGCCGCGCGCAGTTCGTCTGCTGTCAGGCGAAATTCATTTTCTACCTTTGTCTCGATATATACGGGTTTGCCGCCTGCAAGTGTGGTAATCGGTCCGTAACAAACAAATGACGGCATAGGAATGATAACCTCGTCGCCCGGGTTTACAAGCGCACGCACGGCAAGATCTATCGCTTCACTTCCGCCGACCGTAACTATCACCTGGGTTTTGTAGTCGTATTCAAGGTCATAACGTCTTATCAGATACTTCGCAATTTCCATACGAAGCCGTGAAAGCCCTGCGTTTCCCGTATATTTCGTATAACCCATTTCCAATGATTGCATGCCTGCTTCTCTAATATGCAAAGGTGTCACAAAGTCCGGCTCGCCAACCCCCAATGAAATTGCATCCGTCATTTCTTCAAGTATATCAAAAAACTTCCGTATCCCGGACGGAGCAAGAGATTTTACGTTATTAGATAAAACGCTATTATAGTCAATCATATGTCTGTTAACCTTTCACGCATAACTTCAATTTAGACTTGTGTGCATAAGTCCCGCGAGTAACTCCCCTGACCAGTAACATTTTACGCAAAGTAAGGATAGCTGTCAATAAAATTCTGCTTCCATATCTCATTGAAATGTGGTATTTTGTTAGCACTGCTTAACATTGAGGTATCTTTTTTTATGCTTTTCCATTCATCGGTTTTTCTTTTGTTTTTAGCCGGTTTGGTGGCAGTTTACGCCCTGACACCGCAAAGATTCCGCTGGTTTGTGCTGCTTGTCGGCTCTATGGTTTTTTATGCGTCAGCCGGACCTTTTTTCTTGATATATATTTGCTCAACCATTGTTATCACTTACCTTTGCACAATGAGCATGCGCCGTTTGAGACTCAAGAGGGATGCACTGGTTGCAGAAGCCGGTGAAAAGGATGCCCGGCGATTATTAAAAGATAAAGCAAAGTCGATAGCAAAAGTCTGGGCAACAATATGCCTGGTTTTAATATTGGGTATTTTAGCCGTTGTCAAGTATACGGATTTCGCAATCGCAAATGTCAACGCTGTTCTCAGTCTGATAGGATATGCGCGGCAATTCGGGTTAATGGGATTTGCGCTTCCAATGGGTATTTCGTTTTATACTTTCCAAACCGTCGGGTATGTTATAGATGTATACCGTGAAAAGGCGGAAGTTGAAACCAATCCTTTGAAGCTGGCTCTTTTTGTATCCTTTTTCCCGCAAGTCGTACAAGGTCCCATCAGCCGGTTCGGTGAGCTGTCAAAAACACTGTACAGCGGGATTCAAATAAACCGTGTGAATCTGTCGCGAGGTGCTAACCGTATACTTTGGGGGTTTTTCAAAAAGCTGGTCATAGCCGACAGGCTGTTTCCGGCTATGGCTGCGTTGTCAATCAATCCCGATGAATATCAAGGTATATTCTATATGCTCAACATTGCGCTTTACGCCATCATCCTGTTTTGTGACTTCACCGGTGGTATCGACATCGCAATCGGTGTAGCCGAAATATTCGGTGTTCGTTTGCCTGAGAACTTCAACCGCCCGTTTTACTCCCGCTCCATTCAAGAGTATTGGACCCGCTGGCATATGACGATGTACAGTTGGTTTCGTGATTATGTTTTCTACACAATGGCTGCAAGCAAGAAAATGCTCCGGTTTACAAAAAGCCTCAAACGGTTTGTCGGTAATGATATTGCCAAACGGCTGCCGGTACATATTACCCTGATTTGGGTGTGGTTTCTGACGGGTCTATGGCACGGTGCAACCTGGAACTTCATAGTATGGGGGCTTGCAAACGGCGTGGTTCTTATGGTTTCGCTGGAACTCGCACCATTATATGCACGGTTTAACGGACGTTTCCCCGGTCTTGCTAATAACCGGGTATATCGTTGTTTTCAGATATTCCGCACTTTTTGGTTGATGAACATGATCCGCTCATTTGATATATACGACAGTGTCGGGACAACATTTAACATGATGTCCAGTATTGTCAGAAACTTTAGCCTTACACAGTTTTTAAGCGTCGGCATCAGTGAGTTTACATTGCCTATTGCCGATTATTTCAGCGCAGGCGCAGGTCTTTTGGTTGTATTTTGGGTCAGTTGGCTTGGCAGGGGTGAGATCGATTATCGTGAAAGGCTTGACAAGTTCGCTTGGCCGCTCCGGTATCTGGCTGTTGGGGTAATCCTGTTCATGACGATTGTTTTCGGAGCATACGGCTATGGTTTCGACGCACGTCAGTTTATCTATAATATCTTTTAAGGGGACGGTCCATCTGCAATGTCTCGCATAGCATCGTAAGCGATGCATTGGGAGTCTCAGCAAGACGGATGAACCGTCCCCCTGTCTTGGTCCATCTGCAATGTCTCGCATGGCATTGCAAGCGATGCATTGGGAGTCTCAGCAAGACGGATGAACCGTCCCCCTGTCTTTTGCTCAATGCTTGCATTAATCTACTATATATGGTATACTAACGGGTGCGAAAGTATAGACGTATAACTACAACACCGGCAATTACGGCAACTGAAAAGGAATGTCACCTTAATGAAGCTTTTTAGTAAACGCGGCTCGCGAGTGATAAAATTTGAGCCCGCTATTGAACACGAAGAAGTAAGATACACACCGGAAGATTACCCCTCTTCTGATGATGTAACGCATATATTGGATGAGCTTATACAAAGTGAGCTTAACCAAACTGAAGAAGTAAACGCTCAAGAAGCAGATGCAACTCCCGAAGAAGCAACTCCTGCGGATATAGAGCAAAAACTCTTTGAGGAAGCTTTTAAGCCCCAGGAAATATCGAAAGGAAAATTACGAGACATACCAAATGATGATACATCGCAGGTAAACGGTCAAAAAACTGTGCAAACCCCACAGACACCGCAAGCATATATATATCCGGAATCCACCCTTACAAGAAAGCAATTGGAAGCAATACAAAGCGTTATCGGATCTCCCGGAAACGAAGACGGTGAGGACAAATCAAAACAAAGAAAAGCAAAAAAACGCCCGCCGGAAGTAACAGAATTGAAAATAAAGGATAGAAGTATTGTTAAAACTGTGTTCTTTGTCATATTTCTCATTCTTGTTCTCGGAGCCGGCGCGTATGCGGGTTTTTACTATTGGTGGACAGAACACGCCACATTTGATTATGTGCTTCAACCTGTTGTAATTCTTGAAGGTCAAGTTGTTGCGCCTGACGATTTTCTGTATCCGGCAGAAGAAATGGCAGGTGTAACCGCTGTTTTCAACGACCCTGATTTTGAGCCGTTTATCGGCATACAGTTCGTGCCGATAACCTTATCATCCAAAATGCGGACACTTGAAAGTGCTGCTGCTCTGTATGTCTTGACTCCGATCGAATTTATGGAACACGAATTTGCCGAAGAAGGCGCGATACTGCGTCCCGTTGAGTTTCTGAAAAATCCCGAAATCGCAGCAAATGTTGCTTTTGATATAAGCTTTATTGAACCGCCGCTGCCGCTGGAAGAATACCCGGTAGGCGAGTTTCCTATAAACCTTTCCTTAAACGGAGTTCCTTTTGAGGTCATGCTAATAGTATCGGATACCACGGCACCGATAGCAACCCCCGTTGAAGTGACTAAACAAATCGGTCACCCGGTATATGCGGAAATGTTCGTCGAAGATGTATACGATGCTTCCGGAATCAGGTCTATCACCTTTGTTGAAGAGCCGGATATATACGCAAGGGTTGAGTATCAAAATGTCCTTATAGCGATCGAAGACAATAACGGAAATATCACCGAAATCCCTTCCATACTTTATACAATTATGACTCAATCAGATCCGATAATTGAAGTCCTGCACCACACAATCGAATCCCAGGTCGGCAATCCCATCGACTACTTAGAGGGAGTGTCGGCACATGATGAATTTAACAATCCTCTTGCAGTCTACGTTATAGACGACGATGTGGATATAAACGAGGCAGGTACATACATAGCAATACTAAGGGCTGAAGATTTAAGCGGAATGTACACCGAGGTAATGATAACCGTGCATATAATCAACTCAAATCCGGACGATGTAAACAGACGAGTTGATGAAATACTTAACAGATTAATAAACCCGGATATGACTCAAACTGAAAAAGTATATGCTGTCCATAGCTGGTTCAGAAGTATGAACAATATATCAAGGGAAACAACCGACAGAAGAGCCGGTTCGATCACGGATGAATCCGCAAGAGCCTTGGAAACAAGAAGAGGAAACTCCCGTGCATACTCCTCACTTGCATCGTTTATGCTGACCCGTGTTGGTGTAGAAAATATACAGGTCGAACGAATTGCTGAGGCAAGCGTCAGGCACCACTGGCTGATAATACACATCGACGGCGAAGGTTGGTTCCATTTTGACCCGTTCCCGACAGGTATTCTTTCACTGGGTAATCAAACGTACAAATTCAACGAAAAACAGGCTGAGGAATTTGCCGGAAGAATACAACGTCAATACGGAACAGAGGATTACTATACATTTATTACGACGGATTTGCCTGCGATTGTACAGGGGTAGAGCCGTCATTGCGGCCTCCGAGCCGCAATCTCTTCCGATAAAACGCATTATTCATGAGATTGCGGGGCGAGCTCTTTGGGTTTCGTAAGTGCCCAAAAATACCCGCAATGACGAGGGGTTAAAGATATGCGACTTAGGATAGTTAAAATTTCAGTTGCTGTTGTTGCTTTTGTATTGGTCTTTGCGGCGTTGCAGCGGCTGCTTGTTCCGAAGTATGCTTCTTTTGCGCTTGAGGGTGGCTTGATTCGCGAATATTACAGCAGCTCAATGGATCAGGATTTGATTATGATTGGCGATTGCGAGGTTTACGCAAACTTTTCCACCATCGGTTTTTGGGAGAACTTTGGCATAACATCGTTTATAAGAGGCAGTCCGCAACAGCTTGTATGGCACTCTTATTATCTGCTGGAAGACACTTTACTCCATGCGCGGCAAAAGCCGAAGATTGTTGTTTTTAACATAATGGCAATGCAATACGGTGAGCCGCAATTCGAACCGTATAACCGCCTGACACTTGACGGTATGCGTTGGTCGCCTACAAAATTCAGAGCAATCGCGGCATCGCGGCTCGATGACGAGAGTTGGCTTTCCTACTTTTTCCCTATCTTCCGGTTTAAAGAGCATTGGCGTGACCTTGGCTCAGATGATTTCCGTTACTTTTTCCGTGACCCGCAAGCTTCAATAAACGGTTTTATGATTCGCAGCGATACAATGCCCGTAGGGTTTTTACCGCAACCTCTACCTATTGCCAATTACCGGTTTTCGGAAAAGGCTTATTATTACCTAAACCGGATGGCAGAGTTAACGAGGGAGCATGATATAGAGCTTGTTTTGATTAAAGCACCCAATCTTTTTCCGCACTGGTACAATCAATGGGACGAACAAATTATCGAATTTGCCGGTGAACATGATTTGCTTTACATTAATTTCCTTAACTACACCGAAGAAATCGGCCTTGATTGGGATATACATTCGTTTAACGCAGGTTTGCATTTGAACGTCTTCGGAGCCGAGCTAATGTCTATGTACTTTGGAGAGATTTTACAAGAAAGATTCAACCTTCCCGACAGACGCACAGAGTCTACTGTTGCAGAACAATGGAACAGTATGGCACAGCAGTATCATCATATGATTGCATTGCAATTGGATGAAATTGAGAGATATGGTAGAATTAACAGCTTTTTGATAGGGTAATTTATTGAAAGGAATACACATGAAAAGAATACTGATTCTCTTTTTAGTAATAACCGCCATGCTTGTTATAGCAGCTTGCGGTGACGCTCAAGGAGTGGATACGCCGGAAACGCCGGGTTCTTCTTCGCAAAATGGTGAGGATTCTTCAAACCCCGACACCGGCACTGACCCCGGCACTCCCGGTAATAGCGATGAAAACGGAAACGGCAATGGCATCGATTCCAATTCCAACGGCGACCCGCAGATTCCGGCAGCTTTTTCGTTCACATTCAACGATGTTGTGATTGCAATGGATGATGATGTTGATTATATAATCAGTAAGTTAGGTGAGCCTCGAGGAGACATTACTGTTCCAAGTTGCGCCTTTGAGGGGTTGAATGATCGTATTGTCGAATATCCCGGAATTCGAATTACCGCTTATCCCATTGGCGAACAGCATTATATATTTAATGTCAGTTTTTTTGATGATTCTGTCCGCACAGCAGAAGGTGGAATCCGCTTGGGTGCGACTATTCAAGCAGTATTCGACGCTTACGGAGAGGATCACTCATATGAAACCGGAATGTACAGATTCGCCAGAGGTTTAACATACCTTGAGTTTCTCACCGAAGACGACATTGTTATTGGCATCACATACAGGTTAGATCTGGGGCTGTGATTTAATTCCATTGTGTTCACGTCTAAAGCCTTTGATTATTGAAAGGAACATTCAATATAATGAATCCGGAATCAGAGCGGCAGATTTTTTATACCGGTCCCGAGTTGAGCCAAATGCAACGGGCGGCTCTTGAGCTTGTGCTGCAAAATAAAGAAGAGTTCCTGGCAAAGATAACCCGACGGGAAACTCAGAAGCAAACGGTTTTGCAAACAGATGCGCATGGGGAGTCAAGGGAAAAAGCATTGCATGCCGTATTTGATCCTGAATATGAGCTTGAGCAGCAGAGAATGCGCGTTCAAGCCCGCAGAGCAGCAAAAAAGAAAGTATTGTCCGCAAAAGTTATGATTCCTGTAGCATTCCTTATAATCGCACTCGTTGTCGGCGGTCTTTTCGGCTTGTATAGTTACATCAGAATTACTACCCCGCCGACAGTTCATACTGTAGATCACACTATTAATATAGGAGAAACTGTTACTCCCGAGGATTTTATATCTGCTATATACAGTGAATATGAGATTATTTCCATAGCATTTGAGGTAGCTCCGGATACTTTCGCACACAGAACTCAAGTGGTGCAGATAAGAGTAACGGATGATCGCAATAACGTATCAGTTGTGACAGCCCGACTTAATATAACATTAAACACAACTCCACCGGTAATTACCGGCACAGTACCTATTATTTCCAGGCTTGGAAACCCGATTGTGTATCGCACGGGAGTAACAGCACGTGACGATTTCGGCAGAAATCTCGAGCTGCAGGTTGACAGCAGCGATGTAGATCCGCACACCGAGGGTGAGTATATAGTCATATACTATGCAATAGACCTGACCGGATTACGCACTGAGGTTCGGGAAGCCGTGCATATAATCGATGTAGATGTCGATTATGTAAATGGACATATTGACGCAACATTGTCAGATATTATTCAAGATGGTATGTCACAGCTTGATAAAGTACATGCCATTCATACCTGGGTTATTACGAATATTTCATATGCCGCCGGTGTAACCGATCCGTCCAACGTTTATGCAGATGCTTACAGAGCCTTGCGTGACCGTCAAGGTAATTGCTATAAGTTTTATGCTATTTCGGAGTTGTTGCTGACACGCGCGGGCATAGAAAATATGCCTATAAACAGAATCCCCGGAACTCCGACAAGACACCGCTGGAGTCTGGTAAATCCGGACGGCTTGGGTTGGCATCACTTCGATACAACGCCGACAAGCCTAGGATTGGGCTCTGAAACAGCATTCTTTACAGACTCTCAAGCCCGTGAGTTCACCCAACGATTTGTCGAGTTCAACGGAACGGAATACTTTTATACATATGATCCGAGCCTGTATCCGCTGATAGTACAGTAGGGAGACAGGGGGACGGTTTAGGAGTTAATTATTTGAGTAAGTTTTTAGGTATTATTGGTGGTATGGGTACGCAGGCGACTGCTTGCTTGTATCAAATGCTACACGACCTGCAAAAAGTTACTGTCGAGCAGGAGTACATAGATGTGCTGATTTACAGCAAGCCTTCAATTCCTGACCGCACTGCATTCATCACCGGGCAAAGTACGGAGAATCCGCTTGATTCTTTGATTAGTGCTGCGAAAATCCTTGAAACTGCGGGTGTTGATTGTATCGCTATACCATGTGCTACTTCGCATTATTTCTATGACGAGTTAACAAAAGCCGTTAACATTCCTATATTGAATTTACTCGATGAAACTGCACAATATGTTAAATCACTCGGGTTAAAAAGGGTTTGTCTTCTCGCAACAGACGGCACTTTAAGGAGCAGATTATTTCACAATGCCTTTGAGAAGTGCGGTATAGTGATTACAGTGCCGGCGGATAATGTGCAGGCTGACCTCATGGACTTGATATATGATATCAAGCGGGGCGAGGCGGGTGCTTCGGGTGCTTTGGGCGGCATTTTGTCGAAGGTATGTGATTATGGCGTTGAGGCGGTCGTTTTGGGGTGTACGGAGTTGTGTGTTTTGCAACAACTGGACAGGGGGACGGTTCATCCGGCTCAGGACAGAGGGACGGTTCATCCGGCTTTGATAAACATTCTTGAAGTTCTTGCAGAGGCTTCGATAGATTTTTGCAAAGCCGGTAAAAACAAAAGAAACAATATTTAAGAAGGTACAAATCAGAGTGAAGGTAACAAGCAGTTTAGATCTGCGTACTAACAATAACTATGATAGACAAGTACGCAAAACACAATACAAGAAACAGAAAAATAAACGCTCCCCTGTAAAAAGCGTGATTCTTTCCATATTCATATTAACACTTCTATCAGGCATTTGCTTTGCCGGATGGTTTTACTGGTGGACTCAATATGCACGTTTTGAGTATGCTTTGCAACCCGTTGTTGTTTTGAGCGGGCAGCCGGTTAGTGCAATTGATTTTATTTATCCGAGCGAGACAACCGGGCGTATTTCGGCTGCATTCACAAATCTTGGCTTCAGACCCGTTCCCGGTGCACAATCTGTCTCGCTAACGCTGTCGTTGGGGCGGCGGACTCTACAAGCAACATCCGGTTTGTTTGTATTAACACCGGTCACTCAGCTTTCTCATGAATATAAAGAACCGGCACCTGAGTTAAAACCAATGGACTTTATATCAAATATACACACTGCATCAGGTATTGCGTACGATCTCCGGTTTGTTGAGGAACCTTTATTACTTGAGGAATACGATGTTGGAGAGCACACACTCTTTCTGACCCTAAACGGCTCGCCTTTTGAGGTGCAGCTTGATGTTGCAGACACCACTCCTCCCACTGCGACGGCTATAGCAGTTGTTATCAATGCCGGTGAAACAGCAGAGCCACGGCAATTTTTAACAGACTATTACGATGCTTCCGGCATTAAATCGGTAGAATTTGTAAGTATGCCGAATTTTTTGTCAGATCGTGATCAAATTGTAGAAATTGAGGTTACTGATAATAACGGCAACAGCAGTATATTCAATAGTGAGTTAATAGTTATACTAAATACTGAAGACCCGGTCATTGAAGGCACCGACACTATTATTTCCAGAGTTAACAATCCGATTATATATCTTGCGGGTGTGACAGCGTTTGATGATAAGGGCAGAGCGTTGGATGTTCAGGTTGACAGCAGTGGAGTAGATCAGTTTACAGTTGGTGAGTATACAGTACTTTACTATGTTGTTGATGCCACCGGCAACCGCTCAGAGGTCAGAGAAACAGTATTTATTATTGATGTTGATATTGAGGCTGTATATGAGGAGGTTGACAGTGTTCTCGATGTAATACTCAACGATGATATGTCTCAATTGGAAAAAGTCAGAGCCATTCACAGATGGATACAAAGAGAGATTGGTTATGTCAACGTAGGAGGCGGCCCTCCTCCTACAGTATACGATGCTGCTTACAGAGCGTTGCGTCAGCGCGGCGGAAACTGTTTTAACTACTATGCGCTTGCGGAGGTAATGCTGACCCGTGCCGGTATTCCGAATATGCTCATTGAACGTATTCCGGGCACACCGACAAGACATCGCTGGAATCTTGTAAACCCCGATGATTTAGGTTGGCATCATTTCGACTCGGTTCCTGCCGGCTTGAATCTGGGCGTTAGAGCCGCCTTCTTCACCGATTCAGAAGCAAGAGAGTTTTCGGAACGATTGCAGGCCGAACGCGGCAGACAAGACTATTTCACATATAATCCGGACTTGTATCCGGAAATTGTGCAATGACGGCAAGACAGGGGGACGCAAGACAGGGGGACGGTTCATCTGTCTTTTTGAAATCACCCACCGCTATCAGCGGCACCCTCTTTTCAAAGAGGGCTATTACTAGTCCTCTACATCAAATGCTTCGAGCTTGCTTTTTGGTGCTTCGGGGCGGCTGTCGCCGTGTTTTACAAACAGCATGGTAATGAATGATAATGCTACAAACAGCGCACCGTACGGGAACAGTGTCCTCCAGCCTGCTGTTGTATTGTCGACCAAAACGCCGGATAAAAACGGTGTTATTGATTGTGCCGTCATGCTGAAGAAGTAGTAATATCCCGTGTATTTACCGATATTCGGACCTTTACTCATTTCCACTACCATAGGATAGCTGTTGACATTGATGAATGCCCATGCGGCACCGGCGAGTGCAAAGAATACAAACATCAGCGGTGAAAAGTCCACAAACAGCAGTGAGGCACTAAATGCAACTGTCAGCATTGCCACACCAATCAATATCGCCTTTTTTCTGCCGATTTTTGTTGCCAGTATGCCGACCGGGATAAAGGAGATTATCGCTGCTATATTTGCCGAGAGCAGTATCAGCGAGGCGTTTCCGACACCATGCCCCCAAATGTTTTCCGCATAACGCGTAAATCCGCTTGTAACTGCGTTATATCCCATAAACCACAAGAATATACTGACGAGAATGAGCAGAAAGCTCTTGCGTACTGCCGGCTCCATTTTTATTTTTTCTCCCGAAGCTTCAAAATCGTCGGATATCTCATCAATGCCGTACTCGGCACTTTCTTTTCGCATTTCTGCAACCGCTTTGGGTTCTTTAACTGTGAAATACAAGATGGCGACACTTATAATCATAAAGACTGCGAGGGTTATGAATATCGGGTAATAGTTATCACTGCCCTCTGGCACAAGTATCGGTGTTGCACCGAGCACCAGTGCACCCCCTATTGCTCCCATTAAGTTTATAACAGCGTTGGCTTTACTTCTGAGAGGTTTCATGGTGACATCAGGCATCAGGGCGACTGCCGCACTGCGATATGTAGAAGCCGCGACCAGAACAATACACAGTATTGTCATAAACCATGCAAGCTGCTCCGCTCCTGCCGCAAATAACAGGGCGACGAAGCCAACGGCAGTTACGAGTGTGCCGAAGAGGATGTATGGCATTCTTCTGCCGATTTTTGTGTTTGTTTTATCTGACAGCCAGCCGAAAACCGGCAACAGGATTATCGCAAGGATGTTGTCCAGCCCCATAACTAATCCGGTCATTGATGAGCTTAGCTTGAATGTGTTTTCGAGGATCAATGGAATGATGTTATCGTAGATCTGCCAAAATGAAACAATCGACATAAATGCAAGACCTACCAAAAAAGTACGTTGATAATTAAGTTTCATAAGAAGCCTCCTGATGTGGTTTTGGATATGTGTAGATTAATATATCACAGCGGGTGTGGTTTGTATAGGGGCAAGACAGGAAGACAGGGGGACGGTTCATCTGTCTTGCCCTTGTCTTTTTGCTTTACTTTCGTCTATCACCAATATATAATTCATGTATGATTAATGTTTTAGATTACCTTGAAAATACTTTGGAGCGTATAGCTGACCCTGCTAAGATTGCTTTCACCGGCGGTGATGGCTCTGCTTTGTCGTTTCAAGAGCTGTCAGACCTTAGCAGGTCTTGCGGAAGTTATTTGGCAAGTCAGAACATCAAGAAGCAGCCTGTTGCAGTATTTATGCAAAAAAGTCCGCGTATGATAGCAGCTTTTTTTGGTGTGGTTTACAGCGGGAACTATTATATTCCGCTGGATTCGGAAATGCCCGCGTTTCGTATACGCCTAATTCTGGAGGCGGTAAATCCGGCGTTGATTATTTGTGATGATGTGACAGAAAAGTTGGTAGAACAGTGGGACAGTGTCAACTTCAGCGACATCTGCAGCCACCCGGTTAACGATTCTGCATTAGCTGATATCCGTCGCACTGCGATTGACGCAGACCCGCTTTATGTTGTTTTTACATCCGGTTCTACCGGTACGCCTAAGGGCGTTGTAGCTACGCACCGATCGGTTATTGACTATATTGAGAACCTTTCGGCGGTGTTGGGAGTCACTGAGGACACGGTTTTTGGCAATCAATCGCCGTTATATCTTGATGCTTGTTTAAAAGAGGTCTATACGACAATAAAATTCGGTGCTTCTGCTTTCTTGATTCCTCAATCATTGTTTATGTTCCCTGTCAAGCTGATAGAATATTTAAATGATAACGGTATCAACACGATTTGCTGGGTTGCTTCCGCGCTGAGTTTAGTTGCAGGGTTAGGCGCATTAAAAGCAGCTACGCCAAAGACGCTTCATACAATCGCTTTTGGCAGCGAGGTATTCCCTATCAAGCACTACAATCTATGGCGCGAAACTCTGCCTGATGCAAGATTTATACATCTTTACGGTCCAACAGAGGCGACGGGGATGTCTTGCTTTTACGAATCAACTCGAACTTATGAGCCGGATGAATCCATTCCAATCGGGTTTCCTTTCTCCAACACAGAAATCATTTTGCTCGATGATGACGGTAAAATTGCGGCAGATGGGCAGACGGGTGAGATTTGCATTAGAGGGACTTGCCTGTCACCGGGATATTTTGGAGATATTGATAAAACCTCAAAGGTCTTTGTGCAAAACCCGCTGTCCGTTTTTCCTGATTTGATTTACAGAACAGGCGATTTAGGTCGTCGAGGAAAAGATGGTGAGCTGTATTATATATCCAGACGAGACCATCAAATAAAACATATGGGTCATAGAATTGAGCTTGCGGAAATAGAGTATGTGGCAAACAGCTGCGACGATATCGGTCTTGCATGCGCTGTTTTTGATGGTGTTGAGAGTAAGATTGTATTGTACTATGTGGGAGCAAGACAAGGGGGCGGTTCATCTGTCTTGTCGGGACAGAGGGACGGTTCATCTGTCTTGTCGGGACAGGAAAATAAAGCGACAGTCCGCTCTTACTTAAAATCAAATCTGCCGAGATATATGCTCCCGCAGAGCATCATCCAACTGGACGAACTCCCCCGCACTTCCGGCGGTAAGCTGGACAGAGTAGAGTTGCTTGAAATGTATAAGTTGTCAGGGGGACGGTTCTCCTGACAACTTGTGTAGAAATTTCATCATTTATTGTCAGGAGAACCGTCCCCCTGACAACAAAACGAGGTATAGCTTAAATGAGTGTGTTGTTGGAAATTTTACAGGAAATGCATAATGATGTTGATTTTGAGACTCATGTGACGTTGATTGATGATAATGTCATTGATTCGTTTGATATAATTACTCTTATTGCAGAAATAGATGACAGAATAGGCGTGACAATCCCCGCCGAGGAGCTGATACCAGAAAATTTCAACTCATATGCGGCGATAAGAGCACTGGTTAACCGGTTGGAAGATGAAGATTAGTTTCTAAAGTAATGCTCATGTAGCGCAGCTTGGGTATTATATTTTATTGTTTCTACCGCCAAAGAGTACGTCCTGTACTCTATTGTCGGACGCTCCACCGTCCGTGGTTACGCTTGACGAAACAATAAAATATAATACCCAAGCTGCACTGTTAAAGTTCTATTTTGCTGTTAACTCTATAAATGCAGTTTCTATACCCTCCGCTGACACAGTCACCTTAACTTCTCCCGGTTCGCGCTTCGCTCTAATTATCGCCAGCAAAAGACCGCCGTAGGTGTTCATGGTTGATGCTTTAAAGCTTTCGTGGGAGTCGGGTTTTCCGTTATCCAAGGCTATCAGTTCTGCTGCTCCTTCTACCTTGACTGTTATTGCATCTGTTGCTGTGGGGTTGAATACTCCGTTTTTGTCGTGCAGGGATATTTCTATGTGGGCGATGTCCCTGCCGTTGGCGATTAGTGTATCGCTGTCGCATGTTGTGTGGATTGCCGAGGGTTTGCCGGCTGCTTTGACGGTGTGGCGGCAGGCTTCTTTATCGTCTATGTAGCCTATTACCTCCAGGGTTTCGTCTGTTACGGGGACGTCCCAGGCGAGAAACATATCGTCGGTGTTTGCGGGTTTTTGCGGCGTGTCCCAATGTCCGTAGGTTTCCGTCATTCCGTAAGCAGGGTAGCTGTAAGATTTTCTGCCGTAGGATTTTCCACCGACGAACAGTTCCGCATATTCGCAGTTTGTATAGCAAAGTACAGGGATTACTTGACCTTCCGGCATGTCTATGTTGCGATGGGGGAATATGTATATCATTGGTTTTTCTCTCATCCATATACTTTGGTAGAAATAGTAGTGGTCTTTCGGAAATCCGCAGGTATCGAGTACGCCTGCGCTGTTGCTTCTGTCCGGCCAGTGGGCTTCGCCCAGGTAGTCTACTCCTGTCCACATGAAGTCGCCGATTATATAATCATGCGTCATCGTGAAGCGCAGCAGTTTTTGCACGTTTACAACTGCCGAATAGTAAGGTCTGCGCCAGTAGTTTTCGGGCAATTTCATGCGGTAGTCGCCCCGTTTTCCTGCCGCAGAGTGGTTTTCTACGCCCAAAATCAGCCTATCAGGGTTAGCTCTCTTATCGTCATCATATAGGGTTTCCGCACGGGTTCTCCAACGTGGTGTATAGTTGTAGCTCACTATATCCAGTACATCGAGAAATTCTTTGGTTGCAGGGTTCGGTTCTGAACATATCTGGTCGTTCGCTTGTGTGCAAAGGCGTGTCGGGTCGATTCCGTGGCAGATGTCTTGCAGTTTTTTCGCAAGGATATGCCCGTCGGATGAGGATTGCTCCGGTACTTCATTACCTATGCTCCATATAATGATTGACGGGTGGTTACGGTCACGATAAAGCATCGCCTCTAAATCCACCACATGGTTTTCTTCAAACCACTCCGAGTATCCTCTGCTTTCATGTGTGTTGCTGCCTGCTGTTTTCCATTTGAGCAATGCCCATTCGTCAAAGGCTTCGTCCAGAACGTAAAAGCCCATTTCATCGCATAAATCAAGCAGATTCGTGTCAGGCGGATTATGCGCGCATCTGATGGCGTTCACACCCATTTCTTTCAACTTCGTAAGCCTCCGCCGCCAAACCTTTGCGGGAACTGCCGCTCCGACCGCTCCACCGTCGTGATGGACACATGCTCCGTTTAGCTTTACTTGCTTCCCATTTATCAAGCAGCCATAATCAGGACTTAGCTCAACTGACCGCACACCGAAGACTGTTTCATATTCGTCGAGTATTGTATCGCCGCTTTTTAAAGTTGAAACAGCTTTGTATAAATATGGTGTTTCCGCTGTCCAAAGCTTTGGTTTTTTTATTGACAGTGTCTGTGTGACTTCCTTTGATTTTTTTACACATGCTTTTTCGCTTACGATATTTTTTTCGCCTACGATAATTTTATCGTTTGCACATTCGTTTCCATCCATATCAAACACGGTTGCGGTGAGTGTAATACGTGGAGAATCTGTGCAACAGGGAGAGCCTGCTATGACGACTTTTGTGGCGACTTTAACTACCGCTTCAGTCACAGGATTAACTGCTGTGTTTGGTGCAGTATCGTTCGCTTCGATACTTTCTGTTGTTATGTATGTCCCGTATGTCGGGATATGGGTTTGGTCAACGCATTTTATCCAAACCTCGCGGGTTATTCCGGACCCTGAATACCATCGGGAGTTTGGTTGAAATGAGTTGTTTACGCGTACAATAAGCTCATTCTCGCCTTCATAGTTGAGTGTGTCTGTAATGTCAAACTCAAACGGTGTGTAACCGTACACATGCTCGCCAAGTTCTTTTCCGTTAAGTGTTACATTTGCGTTCATGTATGCACCGTCGAAAAGAAGGAATACACGTTTTCCCTTACAGATTGGGTCAACGATGAATATCTTTTTATACCATCCGATTCCCGCTTTAACATACCCTCCTGAACCAAGTGTGGCAGCGTTCTTGTCAAACGGGTATTCAATACTCCAGTCATGAGGCAATTGCACAGTACGATACCCTGATAGATCCTCCCCCGGTTCATCACCATATTCGTCAGCATGGCGAAAATGCCAGTTAAATCCGAAGTATTGTGTGACTCTAGGTGTTTGTTCAGTAAGGTACATAATGTTTCTGCCTTTCTTTTTCTTACTACAGGACAGATGAACCGTCCCCTTGTTCTGTTTCTTCGTGTGGGATTGTTTCTGCTACGCTTTTCATGTTGTGGGCGATTCTTGCAAGGTGGCGGGCGGCTTCCGAGTAGGCTATTCCTATTTCGACGTTGTAGCCGGGTGTTGATGCTTGGGTCAGGTGGTCAGATTTGTACTGTGCTCTTTTAACTTCGATTTCATCGGCTTCAAGCATTGTTTGGTTAATCTTGTCAGTGTCTTGAGAGAGAAAGGACTCCATCATGTTATCAAAACAAATAAGTGTTCTTTCATATAACTCCATAACCTTATCGGCACTGCCGTAAGTGCCTTTGACATTGTTATCGCGCATGTCTTTTGCGAGCTTTGCAAAGCCCTTGACGCGGTTGCTTATTCTTTTCAGGCTTATCGTTATATGTATAAATGCCGCGACCAGACTTGTTTCTTCTTCGGTAAGGTTTTCGTGGTATAACTTGGTCACAAATTCGTTGATCTTTTCGTTGACTTTGTCGATTTCATTGGCTTTGTTTTTAAAATCATCGAATCTTCTATAGTCCCGCTCTATAAATATACTGACTCCAAGCACTAAGTTTGTTTTCATCATTGCCATCAGCTTCATTATGGCATTAGATGTATTTTCAAGCGCGTATGACGGTGTTTCCAGTATGTTTTCATCAAGCTCCTGTACATCGGATGCTTCCGCGTGTACGCTCTGCTTCCCGATGCCTGCCATTCGTTCCGCGATTTTCAGTATAAGCTTTCCGAACGGGAACAATAGTATCAATGCGGCTACATTGTAGCCTGTGTGAACCATACTTATGTTAGTGGCTGTGATTGCTGTGCTCCCCATTGCGGGGTCAATGAATGTAAAGAATACCACACCTGCAAGGCAGAAAATCGCAGCTCCCACGACGTTGTAGACGAGGTGGACATATGACGCTGCCTGCGCGTTTTTTGATGTTCCGATGCTTGACAATACAGCCGTCAGGCATGTTCCGATATTTTGCCCCAGCACTATGTAAACGGCGGCATTCCAAGGCACCATCCCTGCTATTGCCATTGATTGCAGTATACCGATAGAGGCGGCACTGGCTTGTATAACTGCAGTGACGGTAATTCCCGCGAGTATGCCGAGTAACGGGTTCGTTCCCAGTGTAATGAATAGCTGTCGTACAATATCAAGCTCGGTGAGTGGTTTCATTGCCTCGGGCATTTGTGAGAGCCCTATAAACAATACACCGAATCCGACAATGACTTCTCCTACGTTTTTTACTTTCTTTTGCTTAGAGAACAGCAGCATAAATGCCCCGATTACGGCACATACTGCACCTATTGCATCAGGTTTCAGCAGCACTGACCATTCAACACTGGATACCAGCCATGCCGTCACTGTAGTACCGACATTTGCACCCATGATGATGCCGACGATTTGCGGCAATGCTATGATTCCGGCATTGACAAATCCGACCGCCATGACTGTTGTGGCTGTCGAGCTTTGTATAATCGCGGTAACTCCTGCGCCAAACAGTACTCCGCTAAAGCGGTTTCTTGACACATTGCCGAGAATCCTCTTCATCCGGCTGCCCGCAGTCTTCTGAAGCGCAGAAGAAAGTAGGCATATCCCGAAGATAAACAGCCCGAAGCTACCCAGAAATTTTAGTGCAATTGACAGATAATCCATACTTCCAACCGTGCCCTATCTCTGTATACAATCGTTTCTAATTCTACTACAGATTGATGATATTATCCAGTTGTTTTTATGTAATCTCTCTATGTAATCTCTCTATGCATCCGATTGCCAGCCATCATCTAAATAACATTTATAATGGTTACTGTGGTCAAGTTTTATTATTGGTTGTTTTTCCGGATTGAACTCTTTCATAATGTCCGGTATGAATGATTCATCGATGCCGGGATTCATGTATATGACAGACACTCCTTTGGATGTAATTTCAACACGACCGCGGGGATAGTAATTATACGGATGCTTACACTTTTTTGGCCTTACGTTATCCCAAAGTTTTTTATGGTTATAAGTGTTGCCGGACTTGGATATACCTTCAGTAATTTCGCCTGTAAACGGAAATGCATGCACTTTACCATCGATTATCCAAAAAACACCTCGCGCCGGTGAAGTCGGATTATCTTGACTATCCGGCGTTTTTTTATCCATAAAAATCCACCTCTTTTTTCAAAATCTGATTGTTCTACATCAAGTCTTGTTTTTCTACGCCTGTCAGCTCTGCCTGCGGGTTATTCTCCATGAAGCGTATAACTTCGTCTAATGAGTTTTGTGCGTGTGTCATTTTGTCTTCTTTTTCTGTTGATGCCCGCTTAACCACATATTAAACACAGACCAGTCTTTACGTTTCTTGTTATTTTCTTCTTTCTTTTGCTTTTTAGACATTTTAACATACGGCACAAACTTTTTCATTAATAAATCCTCCCTGATTAGCTGTAACAATTATCCCCTGTGGATATTAATATACCACAGGGGATGGGATATAATGGGGCCATAGTAATTTTAGCTACACACTCCCGGAGTTATACGTGAAGCCTTGTCCGTGTACCTGGCTGACGGAGTCTGTTATCATAAACGCTTTGTCGTCATGCCGTTTTACTATATCCAGCAGATCGCGGTAATTTCTTGAGTCCATTGTTGCTATTATCATTTCTCTTTTTTTCCGCTCATATGCCCCGATGATAGGTACCAGTGTTACTCCGCGGTCAAGTTTTGTTTGAATTTCGGTTGTAATTGCTTCCGAATGGTCGCTGATGATATAGACCATTTTTCTTTTGTTTAATCCTGATTCTATATATCCCATAATTATGGCTACCAGTACGACAGTGAGTATTGCATAGAAAAACGTGTCAATATCGAATACAATAAGGCAAAGCACTATGACGATGCCGTCTGATATCAGTAATCCGATTGACGGGTTTATTCCAAAGTATTTTTTCAGTATAAGCGGGGGTAGGGTCGTGCCGCCGGTTGATGCGTGGTTTGAGTACAATATTGATGCTGATATTGCCATCAGTGCACTGCCTACAAGCATTGATAGCATGGTGTCGCTAACAAGGGTTATCTGCGGAATGTATCTGATGCCGACAGGAAGAAGAATCGCGCCTATAACCGTGTTGAGGAATATTTCTTTACCGAGAAATACAAGTGCGGCAAGCAGTATTATTCCATTCCCGATAAATATGGTCACAGAGCGGCTAAATCCAAATAGACTTTCAAATATGATTGCAAGACCTGTTATCCCTCCGGCGGCAATGGAATGCGGTCCGAGAAACATATTAACAGCTACGGATATGCCAATTACGGCTGCTATTATGTATAATACTTTTTTGATGTGTTTTACCATTTGTTACCTCCGGTTGTTGCTCTATTGATCATTTTTATCCATTATCTTACATCGTCGTCTTCGTCGTCTTCGTCGTCTTCGTCGTCTTCGTCATTGTCACAATGATCACAAGTATTTTACCATGTGGAAGAAAATATTGCTACACTAAGCATATTAAGTGATATAATGTAAATTTCCCGAACTAAATGCTACCATATTCAGTTTTCCATACTAAAATCCACATCGCGCGCTACTGTTGCACTTACTTTAAGAATTTACTAAGAATGTTACTGCCATCGAAAATGCAATGAAAACAATAGACTTACTTCTAAAAATGTGTTACAATTTCTACATAAAACCCTTATGTTCGGAGGTTACAACAATGCGAAAGCTATTGAAGAATTCTACTTATATGACGTATGACGAAATAGAAAAAAAGTTTATAGGAAAATGGGTACTAATCGTTAATTGTAAGTATTCAGAGTCCGGTGATTTCCTGGGTGGTATACCTGTTGCCGTTGCCGATAGTGTTTTTGAAGGGCAAGATGATGGTTTTTATGATGAATTCAAGGACCAACAATATGTGCCAAGAACATATAGAGATTTTAATTATGATAACGTTCCGGGATTTGTGAATTTCTTTGCGACAGCAGAAATGGTAGGTGAAAATGCAAACACTTACAATAGACAATAAGACTCGCGTTCAAACTGTACGAGTAAAAGGGCATGTTTATCTTGAATTACCAATAATATGCAAAGGAAGCACTGACACTGATAAAATTCTCTTTGTGTATGATACAGGAGCCTATCTTACAATAATAAATAGAGAAATATACGAGTGGTATGGATTAAACACACTACCCAGAAGAGAAACTATCGTTAATGGTTACATTGGAACAACACCCGGTTATTTATTTCAAATACCCGGTTTAAAGATTGGAGAAAGGTTGTTAACCGGTGTGTGGGCGTTTTCCCCAAAGAGCAGTGATATCAAGTATAATCTGCTAGGTGATAATGTTATTGAGTATTTCAGACCATTTCAAGATAATTTAAACAAGTGTATTTACTTCATCGAAAATCCAAGCCCCGAGCCGTTTATAAGTTCGGACGGGTCATTTTCGTTGGCTTGCGATGGAATATTTTTTATAGAGAATCAAGGGAAGTAAACATTTTTCAAAGATGGTTAATACTACTTTTTGCCCATCATCCTTAAGCCCTTTATCAGCTTACCATTCAATGCTGTCAACAGGCCGTCTACAAGCTCCGGGGGCATGTCTTTTTCTGCCATCATTCTCATGCTGCGAAGGGGCATTTCGTCGAACATTCTGTCCATCAGTAATATCAGGTCGGGTGATGTGTTGCTGAGTTTTTCCATTGCTGCTGTTTTTACCTTTTTTGCGAAGAACCTGCCTATCCATTTTACTTGAATGTCCGTAAATGTCGAGTTTTCATCAAAGGGTTCGTTTTTGCCTCGTGTTCTTGGTGGTAGTGGTCTTCCGAGCAGTGCGGTGAATTGTTCGTCGGGGATGTTACTAATTCCGTTTTTAATATCGTAATACATTTGTGCGGTTTTGCGGTAATCGGGTACTTCTGCTGCTACTGTGGAGTTGACGGTCACGTCGGTTTTTGCGCGTATGTCGGAAACGGATGCTCCGACACGTAGTTCGTATTCGCCGCTCTCGACGTGCCAGTCTGATATTTTTGTGTTGTAGTATGCAAATGCGCGTTTGTCGAGTGTAATGTTTACTTTTTTACTCTCGCCGGGCGCGAGGAATACTTTTTCAAATCCTTTTAGTTCCAGTGCTGCTTTGAATATTGTCGGGTTTTTATGCGCAACATATAATTGTACCACTTCGCTGCCGAGAATTTTCCCTGTGTTCTTTACGTCTATTGTTACTGTGACTGTTTCATTGTCTTTAATTGTAGATTTATCTACATTTGGTTCACCATATTCAAAGGTTGTGTATGAAAGTCCGTATCCGAACGGGAAGCGCACAGATTTTTCCGCCGTTTCGTAGTAGCGGTATCCGACATATATGCTCTCGCGGTATTCTACGGTTTTTTGATATCCCGGGAAATATGGTGTCGACGGGTTATCTTCTGCAATAAACGGCCAGCTTTCCGCAAGTCGTCCGCCCGGTGCTTGTTTGCCAAGTATTATATCGGCTATTGCTTTGCCGACTGTTTCGCCTCCGAGATAGCACATTAAGATACCCTTTACCTTGTCTTGCCAGACTATTTCCATCGGGGAGCCGCCAAGCAGGAATATAACAAGATTTTTATTTGTTTTGGATAGTTCTTCAATCAGCTTGTTATGGGATTCGGGCATTTTCATGTTCTCGCGATCAAATCCTTCGGATTCGTAAGGTGCGGGAAGTCCGGCAACTACAAAAACATAGTCTTTGCCGTCTGCTGTTTTTATTGCTTCTGCTATTTTTGTTTCATCCGGTTTGTCTGAATCAAGGTCATATCCGTCGGCATAGTCGAACTCAGCTCCGACATCCTTCAGGCAATCACATACGCTGTCGAGTTTAATCGGTTCTATTTTTGACGAACCTGCTCCCTGATGGCGCGGTGTTTTGGCAAATGATCCGATTACAGCGAACTTCGCACCTTCCGGCATCGGCATAACTTCATCATCATTTTTGAGCAATACCGTTGATTCGGCTGCTGCTTTTGCCGCAAGCTTTCTGTGTGCATCAACGTCGTATTTCATGTATTGCCGTGTTTTGGATTTGAGGACAAGCTCCACCGCGTTTACTGCTGCCGTGTCTAAATCAGCTTCGGATAGAGTTCCGTTTTTTACACTTTCGACGACTTTCGCGTCGTTTACTCCATTGTCCGCAGGCATTTGCAGGTCGAGTCCTGCTGCTACGCCTTTATCGCGTTCATTGACTGCGCCCCAGTCGGACATGACAAGCCCGTCAAAGCCCCATTCATCACGCAAAATATCTATAAGAAGCTTCTTGTGCTCCGAGCAATAAATCCCCTCGAACTTATTGTATGCACACATAAATGTCCATGGTTTAGTTTCTTTTGTTACTTTTTCAAATGCAGGCAAGTAGATTTCCCGCGCTGTTCTCTCGTCCAGCACCGAGTCGGTTGTTAAGCGCAGTGTTTCCTGATTGTTGAATGCATAGTGTTTTACCGAAACTCCGACATTTTGGCTTTGGATTCCTTTGACAAGCGCAGTTGCAAGCTCTCCGGAGACATACGGGTCTTCGCTGAAATATTCAAAGTTTCTTCCGCACAAGGGCGAGCGTTTAATATTGATTCCGGGACCGAGTATTACTGCCACTTCTTCCTGACGGCACTCCTCACCTATTGCAATACCTATCTTTTCAAGTAGTTCACGGTCAAATGAGCATGCAGTCGCCGCCGATGTCGGAAAACATACGGCAGGTACGCTTTCGTTGATCCCGAGATGGTCTGCTTTATCCGCCTGCTTGCGTAATCCATGCGGTCCGTCTGTTACCATAATAGAGGGCAGACCAAGACGTTCAATACTTTTTGTGTACCAGAAATTCAGCCCCGACATTAGTGATGCTTTTTCCTCAAGTGTCATTTGCGCAACCAGCTTTTGTGCTTCTTCTCTAAAACTCATAACAAGCATAACCATCCTTCCGATAATTTTATTTTACTAAGTACCCATTGTACAATAAGCAAATCTCATCGTCAAGACAGGGGGACGCAAGACAGGGGGACGGTTCATCTGTCCTGTAAAACCATCTTTGAAAAGAGGATCCTACTGATTGCAAGGGGTGATTGGCAAGACAGATGAACCGTCCCCTTGTCTTCCCCTTGTCTTTTACAGTGATTTATGTTAGTATCATAAACACCTTAGGAGGCTTTTTATGTTGAAATTTCGTTCCTCTAGTTCCCATAGCCCCAGTAGATATAATAAAAACAAAAAAACACAACGGGCGCGGAATACTCACAACACGCAAAGCCCGTACGAGGCATCAGACACAAAAAAGAAGCCGAGCATCGTTTTGACTGTTTTGTTTAGTGTGTTGGCATTTCTTGGTATTTGCTTATTTCTTGTGTTATTAACTTTGCGTTCATATGGTGTTGGTCATATAATAAGAAACACTGATATCCTTGGTTATTTAGAGGATTTTTCAACGGGCGAGCACGCATATTATATTGTTGACCAGATTAACGGACTTCCGTTTAGTGAAACAGAAGTCACGCTTTATGATATTGAAGAGTTTCTTAAAAATGAACATGTCACCGGTGAAATCGAACGAATTGTAGGCGGTTACGCAACGGCATTAATGTTGGGAAATCTCAGTCATCATATAACTGTTGAGGATATAGTTATCGCAGCAAGAAATCTTGAACCGGAGCTGCATGACTTTTTTGACCACCGTATGACAGATGATGATTTTAACAGTCTGGCACAAACGCTGGATGATATTTTAGATTTAAATTCATTAACCCTGGAAGGCATTATAGAGGATTTTGACATGGATATGTCTCCACTCCCCTTGATACTCCTGTCCCCGGTATTTCTTTGGGTAGTCGGTTTGCTGTCCGGCGGGTTTCTTCTTGTAATGTTTTTGCTCTATAAAAATAATATTGCCTCAGCAATACTATCTATCGGCATCCCGGTTACGTTGTCGGGATTAATTTCGTTCGGAGCCGGCACACTTGTTGTTTCAAGTCTCGAACCTGTTGATGGTGAACCATCCGGGTTTTCCCGGTTATTGGAAGACCCTGTATTTTTGTTCACACAACTCGGTCTTATCACCGCCGCTGCCGGCGTGGCGGTTATTATTGTTTCTCTTGTTGTAAGGCTGGTACGGCGATAGAGCAAGACAGGGGGACGGTTCATCTGTCTTGTTGAGTTTGCAACGTTTTTCCCCTTTTTCCACGAAAAACAAGACAGATGAACCGTCCCCCTGTCTTGCTCTATCGTCCCCCTCTCAAGGCATATTCCTAACGATATCAAATTCAAAGCCCAGCTCTCGTAAGTCGCTTATTATTCCCGGGAGTGCATCGAGGGTTCTTTGGTATCTGTCGTGCATTAGGATTATTACGTGTTCTCTGTCATTGCGGACATGGTTGGTTGCTTGTTCTCTCACGCTTGCCCTTACTTCTGCGGCAGTTCTGCCTACTCTCCAGTCATCGGGGTCAACATGCCAGTGGAAATGCCTGTAGCCGAATTCCCGAAGAGCCTCCAACCGTGCGTTCAAACCGTTCCCTGCTCTTTGCTGTCCGCCGGGAAAGCGAAAACTTGTTGTCGTGTATTCAAAGTTATCAAAAATAAAGTTGCGTGCTCTTAAAATATCGTCTCGAAAACGACTTGCATCCCGTTCGTACAGTCTTTCATACACATGTGAAAAACTGTGGTTTCCTATTTCATGCCCCTCGTCGATTATACGTTGGTACAGGTCGTCAAGCCCTTGGTACGGCAACACAAAAAAAGTTGCTCTTATATCCTCTTCCAGCAATATGTCCAATATTCCCGGCGTTATATCACGATCGGGACCGTCGTCAAATGTCAGGTATGCTACCCTCACCGGTTCACCTGTTTGTGCTTGATCAGGATCGCTCTGCAGACTGCCGTTACCGTAAGAATCCCCCGTCTGCTGACCACCCGCCGGACCGTCCGGGTTCGTGTAATCATCCGGGTCCGAAGGGTTATCATTGTTTGTCTGATGAGGGTTATCTGTATTTGTTGTGTCATCCGGGTTTGCAAGATCATTAACGTCCGTAGCGCCCGGTGCTAAATGGTCCGGGCTGCCGCTTTGTAACCCCCCGGACGCACCATCTTCACCGAACGCTTCATCTCCTGTCATACCCATGGAATCTCCATTATTATAACTTCCGCCTACCTCTTGGTTTTGCCTGTTTGCTGAGTTGACATACAATGCAATAAACATTGCCGTTACAAGAATAAACGCGATACCTAATGCGATGCCGATGTGGCGTGTAAGGATTTTTCTGATTTGGTGTTTATTAATTTTATTGATTTGTGCCATATCTTTTCCTTAACGAGATTTTCAAAGACAGATGAACCGTCCCCTTGTCCTGAGACAGATGAACCGTCCCCCTGTCCTGAGATTATATAAACGTCTTTGCGTCAAAAGTGTTTCTTATTTATTTTTTGCTTTACATTGTCAAACAAGTATAGATATTATATACTAAGTTGTATTAAATTTACAGAACAAAGTGTAAACATGGGGAATGGTTGTTTCCTTTAATTTTGGGAGAGGAAAGGTAAAATATATTGCTTTGGGTTAAGGATAGTATTAGTGAGGTTTTGGAAAAGCTTGGTGTCGATGCCGGTACCGGGCTAAGTAATGATGAGGTGCAGGCAAGGCTAGTGAAGTTCGGGCTTAACGAGTTCGAGGAGGAAAAAAAGGAAACGCTTTTTCAAAAAATCCTTCATCATCTTTTAGAGATACCGACGATGATTCTGATAGCGGCAGCAGTAGTTGCCGTAATTGCTGCTATTCTGAACGCACAGGGTGGTTATGAATACGGCGGCAGTCTTGCCGATTGGGCGAAAGTTGCTGTTATATTGTTAATAGTAGTTATCAATATAGTTCTTGGTTTATATCAAGAAAGCAGAGCAGAGAAAGCTCTGGAAGCTCTTAAGAAAATGAACAGCTTTAAGACCACGGTTTTCCGTGGCGGGGTTAAACAGATCATTGAAGCAAATCAGCTTGTACCGGGAGATATCGTCGAACTAAACGCGGGTGATGTCATTACCGCCGATGCAAGGCTTATCGAAGCCGGCAGCCTGCAAGTCGAGGAGGCTGCGCTAACGGGTGAGAGTCAGCCTGCGGATAAGGACGCAAACGCAGTAATCGAAGAGGATGCTCCGCTCGGTGACAGGATAAACATGGTTTACTCAGGCTGTCTTGTGACGGGCGGCAGAGCAAAGGCGGTTGTTGTCGAAACCGCTATGGAAACTGAAATGGGCAAAATCGCGCGACTGCTCAACGATACCAAAAAGATGCTGACACCCCTGCAACTAAGGCTTAAACAGCTCGCTAAACGTATATCGGTAATAGCGTTAATATCGGGTCTGGGTATGTTCTTGGTCGGCTTTTTGATTTGGGGAAATCCGGCAATTGAAATGCTGCTGCTCGCGGTTGCGCTGGGTGTCGCGGCTGTTCCCGAAACGTTGCCGATAATAGTTACAATGATTCTTTCATACGGCGTGTTTAACATGGTACGCAAAAAAACTATAATACGCAGAATACCTGCTATCGAAACCATTGGTAACACATCAGTTATATGCTCCGATAAAACCGGAACACTTACGCTCAATAAAATGAAAATCCAGCAGGTCTGGCACGTTGACCACGAACCGGTCAAGGCATCCGCGGAGTTTAATCCCGATCAGCTCCATCTTGTCGAAATGCTTGCCTCATGCAGTAACGCAACTATTGAAATCGTACATGACGACATGCGGACTCATGACGAAGACGAGCATGTTGTCGGCGACCCGACCGAGATTGCGATTATACGCTTGCTCCACGACAAGGGTCTGACAAGGGTTGATGCGGAGAGAGAGTATCCGAGAGTACATGAACTTCCGTTTGATTCGGGCAGAAAGAGAATGACTACTGTACACCATGTAAACGATGGTTATATCGTAGTCACAAAAGGTGCATTCGACAGATTGCCTGTTGCGTGGGATGAGAAGCTGCACAAGAAAGCGGTTGAAATACATGATTCATTTGCCGACAGAGCACTGAGAGTTCTTGCTATCGGATATAAGCATTACGAGGAAATGCCGACGGATTTGAGTGAGGAAGCACTGGAGAAGGACCAGAAGTTTCTCGGCATGGTCGGCATGATAGACCCGCCGCGCCCCGAAAGCAAAGAGGCTGTCGCAAGAGCTAAAGAAGCGGGTATAAAAACCGTTATGATAACGGGTGATCACATAGGTACAGCAGTAGCAATTGCAAAAGAAATCGGGATTATGGAAGAGGGCGACCGTGCAATCACAGGTGCCGAGCTTGCTAAAATGAGCGATGTTGATTTAATCGCGCAAGTGCGCGGTATTTGCGTTTACGCTCGTGTCAGTCCCGAGGATAAGCTCAGGATAGTCCATGCATGGGCAGCGCACAACGAGGTTATAGCAATGACAGGCGACGGTGTCAACGATGCACCTGCATTAAAAGCTGCCGATGTTGGTGCGGCTATGGGTATAACAGGCACGGAGGTTACGAAAAACGCTGCCGATATGATAATTACGGACGACAACTTTGCGACTATTGTTGACGCGATAGCCGAGGGTCGTACGTCATATGATAACATCCGTAAAACAATCCAATTTTTGCTTGGTGTCAACTTTGCGGAAATATTCGTCCTGCTTGCGGGTATGCTCGTCCTCGGACGTACTGTAATTACCGCATTGCAGATACTTATTATCAACGTTGTCTATGACGGTATTCCCGGGTTTTTCCTTGCTTTTGAAAGAGCGGAACCGGGGGTTATGAAACGAAAACCCCTGCCCAAAGGAGCGGGAGTCTTTGCTCAAAACGTCGGTGTGTTTATAACATTTCGTGCGATAACATTCTCAATATTGACGTTGACCGCCTTTATAATCGGCTCATTCGTACAAGTAATCCCCGCTTCACCCGGCGACCTGCTGTACATCCCTTGGGACGGCACGTGGACAATAGACGCGCTCAGAAACGGCGGGAATTTCGCTATAGGCGTTACGATGGCGTTTATGGTGTTAAGCTGGGCATCGACAATAGATACATTTAATACCCGCACTCAACAGTCCATCTTCAAAGCGGGCTTTCTGTCAAACAAAGGCGTCTTCTTCGCAGTAATAGGCGCACTGGCATTTTCTGTTATAGTGGCGTTAACACCACCGTTGATGACAATATTCAACGTTGTGTATGTAAGCGGAAGGCACTGGTTGATAATGGTAGGTTTAGCGTTGGTACAGCTAGGTGCGGTAGAGGTGCTGAAGTTGGCTATACGACGGCGAAAGGTGTAGAGGGCAACATTTGTTGTCAAGGGGTAGTTTCACGCGTCATTCTGCGCGTAGTCGCAGAATCCAGAAATTCATCACTTAAATCACACCAGCTTGGGTTCTCTTTCTCGATGAGATTGATTTTCCATTGCCTGCCACGATTCTTTATTTTCTTCTCTAACTCTATTGCTGCCCGAATACTACTTCCTGCGGTAAACCATACTAATTGATCTACATTATACTTTTCAGTAAATCCTTTGCGGGTTTTGGATTTATGTTCAAGTATGCGCTTTTCTAAGTTATTAGTTACGCCTGTATATAGTGTGCCGTTTTTCTTACTTGCTAGTATATAGACATAGGCTTCTTTTGACATATTAACCTCATGGATTCTGCGACTAACGCGCAGAATGACTGGTGAAACCCCGATGCTGACACATCGGGGGTATCGTTTGGGATAAAAATTTGATTTTTCCATCATTTGCCTTGAATGAATTGTAGCACATTGGCATTGCATACGTCAAGAGAATTTTTTTACCACACCCTGTAGCCCTGGACTATTACTCTTTCGTCGTCGGAGCCGCCGCGGGTGCAGGTGGAGAGGGTTATAATTTGGGAGGCACGAAGGGGAGCGCCTATTCTGTTGGCGAAGCGGGAGAAGAGGCGCGGGGTGAACAGGTCGATATCGTAGGCAGGATCATCTATGTCTGAGAGTCTTGCCGTAAATATCTCGAATGTTATTTCCTCACCGTATACCATTATTGTTATATAACGGTTATTTTCGAGAAACTCATCATCCAAAAACCTCCTCAGTTCTGTGAACATGCCGCCTTCTAACAGGTTATGACCATAGAGGAGGATGTGCGGTGATGTTAAGTCGTTGCGGAAGTCCATAAACAACGCGCCCGCCGGGTTGGTTTCTCCGCCGAATGAAGTACTGAGATATTTCTCATTATCTTCTCCCCGCACAACCGGGTAGCTTATGCCTGTGCCGTCTATACGGATCCAGAAAACGTAGTCGGGGTTAACAGCACGCATTTCCAAATCAAACGCGCTCCATTGCATACCGTAAAACTCTCCGTTTCCCGACTCTGAACCGTCAGCGGAATTGCTTCGCTCACGGAGGGCTTCGTACTCCTCACGGGATGCTCTTAATCCTCCATTGTGTGCCATAACCGCCATAGCTGTAAACAAGGCAATACTACTGAACAGGATTATACCTATCGTCAGTGCGGCGGTTACGGACACTTTGCGAAAAGAGCCGAAAAAGCTCTTTTGCTTAGTGTCTGATTTAATTATGATTTCTGATGCCTTTGACGGCATTTTATTTTTGTTTTCCATAATAAGTTCTTACGTTTGCACGTTTACGCATTTCTCTTTTATAAAAGAACAGGCAAACACATAAACTCGCTGCTAAAAATACTGATACCCACATTGCCACTACCTGCAAGGTAATGTCTGCAACCCCAGTCTGGGGGACATTCCCGAAGCCTGTACTGACTATAAGGTTTAAGTCCGCGTGACCGTCTGTAAACTCGGCACGGAAAACATATGTTCCGTCCGGAAGAGTTGCGATGTAACTTTCATTCAGGGTTATAATCGTGCTGCCGGCTGTCACTGTGTAGTGGGCTGAAGAAATTTCTGTGCCGCCTCTGGTAAGTCGGACAAACCTGCTGTGATCGGCATTAACCCTTCCCTCTCTTGTACCGCTGCCGGTCCATGTACCGAAATGCTGTAACACTCCATGAGCCGTGCCGGAACCGCTGCCGGAGCCACCGCCGCCGTTGCCGCTGCCGGAGCCACCGCCGCCATTACCGCCTTCTCCACTTCCGTTGCCACTGCCGCTGCCACCGCCGCCCTCGGATCCACCGCCGCTCCAATTAGCTGTAACAGTAATAATTCTATCTGCTACTGCGGTAATATTAGCCGGTAAAGTAATGGATGCCGCTGTCGCACTGGTTGGATTTGTGAGGTTTCCTCCGGTCGCCGGACCGCGTGTCCAGTTAACAAATGTTTGCCCTGTAGGAGGCGTACCTGCGTTGAGTGTAACAGTCGCTCCCGGAGCATGGTTCCCTGTTTGAGTCCCGCCGGGTCCCGCTCCTACAACTCTGAGTTGGAATTGCCCGGCAGGCGGGGGCTGGTTACCGTCACCACCGCCGCCACCGGTGGGTACCCAGTTCGCAGTAACTGTTACGTCATTTGACGGCATAGAAAATGATGTATTTGCGCTATTAGCACTTGCAAATGTAACACCTGCTGCCGGTGTTGCAGTCCAGTGTGAGAATTGCTGTCCGGTGGGTGCTGTACCCGCCTCGAGATTAACAGTTGCACCTTGTGCATACCAACCTTGACCTTTTGCACCGGTTCCGCCGTTTTGCAAAGTTACTCCGAATGTACCCGGAGGCCGCTGACCGTCGGGACCTTGTACGCTGTCCGATATAGAAATCCTCGCTTGCCCATTGTTAGCCAGGGCGGTGACACCCGGCAATATTTGCCCCGTCTCCACACTGACCGGCCTGCCGCTTGGAAGAGATGTAAAGGATACAGTTACAATAGTATCATCTATCCCAACAGGGGCTATGACATCAAACTCAAGGTTTAAAAGAACCCCGTCGTATTCCCAGTCTTTTAAGTCCATGACATCTACAAGGGTAATCCATTGTGTTCCGTCAACTTGAGCGCCTTCTTTAATTACTGTTTCCCTGCTAATCCTGAGAGCCTCGCTGGGTGGGTTTTCTCCGGTGGAACGGACAACCGCTCTGATCAACTCAAGCTCCCCCGGTTCGTAACCAACTTCAAACCCGACTGCCGCAAACCCTGTATTGTTCCTTACGGATATCGGAAGCGTCAGCCGGCGTCCCCGTACAGCAGTAGCATTTCTGCTGACTTCGAATACAGTCTGCCCCGGGTTAGCGTTGGCAGCCGGCTGCACAGGTATTAGTGACGCTATTAGTATCAGTGTGAGTAGTGTTGGTATAATCTTTTTCATTGATAATTCCCCCGGTTAATCATTTAGGCGAGAAGTAATAAAGCTGTCATACACGCCCTCGAGCGCAAACCAGGTCTGCAGTGCAAACAAGTCAGCCGAAACCGGATCGCCGGAAGTGCTCATAATATTGCCGTTTCTTATGCTGTTATTCTGCATCATGATTTCCCTGTAAGGAGCCCGTTCTTCTTCCGTAACGGCGTTAACAAACTTCGAGAGCAGGACAAGGTCTGCTAAAGTAAGATTTCCGTCACCGTCAACATCGCCATATGTTGGCGAGAACCGGCGTATAAGGATAGAATGCGGACCTAATTCCAATCGCATTGTACCGGGTAAAGTCAGGCCGACACGGAAAATAAATGTTCCTATTTCTGTCGGCTCGCCGTACATACCTCCTACGGAGTCGATAAACACACCGGGGGGAAGACTGCCTTCTACTATACTAAACGTTCTGGACGGCAACGGACCTCCGCCTATGACGGACGGGACATCGTTTAAATTAGTGATTCTAAATCTCCCCGGATAATCTTCACCTAATATGCCGGTAGGCAGGGTATGGGTAATCTGCGGACGCCCACTATGAAATCCGGTGATTTCGACGTTTATTGCCGGGTGTTCCGGGTCTAAGGGTATAGGCATCCTTATATCCATCCAAGAGAATGCATCATTACCCGGCTCTGACAGTCCCCAATTATTGCCGATTCCTGTCCATGGACCGGCAGGAAAGAAACCGGGGGGTGGTAAAGCAGTCGAAAATCCTGGTATATGATTTATATCTATTAGTGTTTCGTTAGGTCTTCCCGGCGGTGCGGGAAGATTATATAGCTTGCTGACCTCCCAACGAACGAAATTGCTGGCTGTCTGCCCTGCCATTATCCTGCCCACTTCACCCGGCATAATAGCGCGGCCAAATGCCTCGGAATCTCCAAGCACATTACGACGTCCTACATCAGCTGCTATTGAATTTCGTTCTCTGGGTTCAATTATCACAGTTAGATATGCGCGATTCCATATTTTTATTGTATGTTCTTTTTCTTCTCTTGCTCCGTTAATATTCGGATTCGGATGCCTGATTTCAAATTCTATATTTAACGGGTGAGTGCCAGCCTTAGCATTGTCTGTGGTTGTACCGGTTATTGTTAAGAAACGTGTCACATCATTTGAAAAAGCTAATGTACTGTCCGGCAGTTCCAAAGGATCTGGATGCCAGACGATGCCTGTTATACCTGCGGGAATGCTCTCTTGTTTTGCCGCAATCGTTGCCCCGGCGTATTGTTCTGCCGGCTCGTTTGAAATTGCCCATGTAATAGAAGGATTTGTCGATACTACTTCAGGGACCGGTTGTTGCATTGTCGGCCCCGGACCGACCATACCGTCGGGTATAACTGTTTCATCAGGACTGAACTCCGGGCGCGGATGTATATATATTGTGAAGGCTATTTGCTCGGCTTCGCCTATGATTTGGTTCGGATTTGTTGATACGAAGCTGAATGAAACCGGATAGCTCCTGCCTGCTGTCGCGGGTAACGGCGTGCCGGTTATCGCTGCTCTTGTTACATCAGTCGGATCAACTTCAAGTCTTAATCCTTCGGGTAACGGGCCATAACCCCCCGTGAGTATTTGACCCCAGCGCCATGACGGGGGTATGTCGGGTATATCACCTGGTTGAGGTATAGGAAGAAGACCGGGAAGACCGGCAGGGGTAGTGACGCGCATTATGCCGTTTGTTGCTGATATAGTACCGCCCGCTCCTGTTTCCTGATTTGCGCCCGTAAGGTGGTTGTAAGGATGACCAACCATCCCGTCATGCCAAACACCGGCATTAGGAGCAGGCCAGGTTGGCTCTGATATTGTCGGGCGGCTCCAGATTCTGATGTTATAGAGATCGGGTCCCCGGTAGTCTCCCAGTAGGGGAAAATTAACAATATCTGTAGATGATGCTGTAATTCTAAAAGGAAACCCTGTTGAGACCAGGTTAGCCGGCGTATCCTCCGGCTCGCCTATTATGAATGCATTTCTGGTGTCACCGGTTAAATCATACCGAAGCTCGAGGCCTGCAGGTAAAGAAAAACCATCGTCTATATTCCACTCCCATGTCGAGCCTTCGGGAAATCCAACTGTACCTATCGGAACACGGTATGTCACTCCGACTGTTCCGGCCGGAAAGCTTGTTGTTGTAATACCCGGATCTGTTCCTGCTCCATGTACCCTGATTGCAAACCAGAATGTATCCCAAAGCACACCGGTTGACGGAGCTTGATCCGGCCTATATTGATATATACGGACACGGAATGGAATTGGTTCGGCTGTTACATGTGACACCAAAGTAGGCATACCGTCAAATGTGCCGCCGCCGCCGACAGCACCCGGAGTTTGATCAAAATCCAGCCAGGGAAGCGCATCCGGTATTTCAAATCTCCAGTCAAATAACCATCCTTCACCTAGTTCTGGTCGGAGTGGATCGGGTAGGGTGCCACCCCACCACTGCCTGTTCATGATTTCCTGCATGCCTGCAGGGTTATTTAGCCTGACAGGATAAGGAACACCAACTACAGCAGCAGGAAGGACAATTGGCGGACCTTGCACGGGTGTCCACGGTTCAGATGCCGGTGTAGGAACTGCGCCATACTCATGCATGTCCTTTATAGCCATTATAGTTTCTCTTTGGTTCTCGTAATTAATGGAGGGGACTTTATTTTCGTACAGTGCCGCTATTGAGACACGATTGTCGGGCATAATGAATGATACAAAAGCCATCTCCTCATCGGTCTTCTCGTCAAAAAATTCAACTTGCGCTTGGTTCGGGTCTGCTTCCCATCCTTTAAAGCCAACAGCGGAAACGCTAAGTTCAACGGTTTCTCCGGGAAGTATACTATGAGGTATGAAAGGATAGAACTGCAAATAGCCTGTTTCCTGCGACCTTGTTGTTGCACGCGGCCAGAAGCGGAACTCTTCCCACACGTCTATTTCATCTTCTCCGGACTCCAAAACTACACGTATCGACATGTCAGCTTCGCCATCCGCACTGCCCCGAACACGCTCACGCGGTTGCGCACCACCTGTATCGTCACCGCCGCCGAAAATGTGCATAACGACAACTGCCGCTATTGCTACGCAGAGCGATATCAGGAGCGTTAACATTACTGCTTTTAATATTTTCATAGTTCCTTCTCCTTGAGCCAACGGGATGGCTTTATCCGGTATTTATATCAAAAATAACTGGTTGTGTTAAGTTGTGGATTGCCACACCGTCTGCGGACGGTTCGCAATGACGAAAAGCATACATTTTTACGTGTCACATTATACTACAAAATACCCCTAAATGTCAAGATAAGTAACATTAGTGTTTACCATAATTTACATAGTTTTCACATACTCCGGGGTCTTATAACTTGTGTTTGGGCATGAAAAAATACACCTTATATAGTATATCGGTGTATTTGGTGAAAAGTTTAGGTGTTTATTTGGGGAGATAGGACGGTGGTTAATTCTTCACAGAAGAAGTATTGTCTTTCTTTAAATATAAATGAAGTGAGTTTAACCCAGGCTTTTTTAGCAAGGCTATAACTGAACGTATTGTATCGTCATTTTCAATATCTTCCATACTTTCATAATGAATTGCTACGGAATAACCATTCTTCATTTTCTCTGCATATGGATTAGGTCTGGCATTTGTAAAATCATAGTGTTCTCTCATTTTCCTGTGCCTCCGTATATCTTTTCTTCACTCTTGTTAGCTTTCCGTGCAGAGATGAGTCTTATTGCATCATATTCATCTCTATAGCAATGACATACCACTAACAGGCTGGTTTCCTTGCTCATTCCGAGTAATATAAAACGGTCTTCTTCGTCAGAATGCGCTTTATCATCCAATAGCACAGCATTTGCATCGCCAAACGCGGTCATTGCTTCGGTAAAGGATATCCCATGTTTGTGCTCATTTACTCTCGCTTTATCTTCGTCCCAATCGAACAGCATATCCAAAAATATTTCCATATTTGCTCCTTTGCTGCTGCCTCTTCACAATAGCATAAAAAACAATGATTTTCAAGAAAATTAGATTGAGATTTTACGGATATTTTTCGGAAAATCTCCGTAACCTTACTCCGCGAACACTTCCGCGAGGTCTATTTCGAAGCCGTCGAGGGTGCTGACGGGGGCTTGGGCGGTTTCATTGTAGATTGTTGTAATGTATTTGCCGTCTACAAGCAGGTTTACTTCAAGCAGGTTGCGCTCCGGGTCTATTATCCAGTATTCTTTAACGCCTGCTTTTTGGTATTTATCGAACTTTAGTTTCCTATCCATCCGTGTTGTGGATGGTGAGAGAATTTCGATTACTAAATCGGGTGCTCCGTCAACATTGCGTATATCGAGTTTTGATTTGTCGCACACAACTATTATGTCAGGTATGAATACTGTCGCTTCTTTTTTAAACAGGTGTACACCCGGTGCTGTAAAGACCTTACATTTTTTGCCTTTTAAAAACATGAACAAATTTGCATGTATTACTCCAAGTATCCCTTGATGCCGCAGTGTTGGACTTTGCATAACAACAAGATATCCTTCGTATAACTCCACCCGGACATCCTCCCCTATCTCGTAATACTCTTCAATTGTATACAACCGGCTATAATCAGGTTGCGCTTCTTGTACCTCAAGGTCATCATCCTTTTTATCATACATCATTAATTTCTCCTCCTCGTCTTCATAACATTTCTTGTCACTCTTTAATCCCGGTCAAGACATACATACAATAACACAGTGCCTTTCTACATATCAATAACCATTTAATGATGAAAACGTAGACAGATGGATTGCCACGCGCAATGCGGTTGCGGGGACAGTCCATCTGTCTTCTACCTCCCTGTACTCAGATAAGCCAATGGGGAACAGCCCAGGTATCATTACCTAGCGGGTAGAGGTCGTTGGCGGTGCAAATTACTGTGCCGGTCCCTATCTTTATGTTTGTATCTCCTATCGGAGCAAGAGCACTGAAGTTTTTTACTGCCTTTTTATCAGGATTAGCGTTTTTCTTTATTTCGATCGGATACAGTACCCCGTTGCGTTCAATTAGTATGTCTATTTCTTTACGGTTGTTCGTATCCCGGTAATAATGCAGCGGCGGGCGTAACCCTGTGTTTGTAAAGCTTTTATATACCTCGCTTACGACATAGTTTTCAAAAAATTCTCCACTGTCGGCAAGCTTTTCCAACACTTCGGCATCATCAATACCCCGCAGATAGCATAGCAGACCGGTGTCAGCGAAATACAATCTGGGTGTCTTAACAACTCTTTTTAGTGCGTTGTTAAAATAGGGTGATATAAGAATGACAATGCCGGAAGAAACAAGAATTGACACCCATTCTTTAGCTTTATTCACAGAAATCCCGACTTTATTTGCAATGTTTGTGTAGTCTACATGAGATGCAACCAATCCGGCACATACTCGCATAAACTTATAAAATGCCAGTTCATCGGCAACCTGTGCCAACTCCCTGATGTCCCGTGATAAATACGTTTGAAAATATGAGCCGAAATAATCATGCAGCGGTATGTCCGGTTTCTCGTAAAGACGCGGCATACCGCCTTTTAGAATATGAGAAAAGAGTTCCTGCCTGTTCATTTTAACGGATACTTTTTGGCGCGAGAGTAACGTGTCCGGCGATGCACTATACTCATCAAAATGTGTACCGGTAATCTCTGAATTTGACAGGCTGAATAAGTTAATAATTCCGACACGCCCTGCCAGACTTTCCGATACATTTTGCATTGAAACAAAGTTCTGCGAGCCTGTAAGCCAAAAGCTTCCGCACACTTTATTTTCATCAACATATGCTTTTATATACGATAAAAGGTCCGGCGCATATTGGAATTCGTCAATAATCAATGGCGGCTTGTGTTTTTGTAAAAACGCGACAGGTTCTTCAACTGCCAGCACTCTGTTTTCAGGTATATCAAGCGTGACAAAATCCCGCTCCGGCTCCGCAAGGTGCTTTAGCAGTGTTGTTTTCCCGACTTGTCTCGCTCCGGTCACCATAACTACCGGAAAGACTGCGGATATTTCCCGTATTTTTTGTTCAATTTTCCGCTGAATGTACATATCCGCCCCCATATGTTGTGCTAATGTTATTGTTCGTCGTTAGTTTAGCACACCTTTGGCGTCTATGTCAACCCTTTTTGGCGTTTTTTCTCGACGTACATTGCTTCGTCGGCGCGTTTGAAGACGTCGCGCAGGGTTGTGTCTATGCCGGGGGTGAACATTGCTGCTCCGCAAGCGCAACTGAAGTTTTGACCTTTTACGGCAACGCGGTTTTCGGCGCGTAAGGCTTTCATTACATCTCTGATAAAGTCTTCATCTTTTCCGACAATGATTGACGCAAACTCATCACCGCCGATCCTGTAAAGAGAGCCTGCGCCACGAAGATTGCTGTTAATTATATCCGCTGTGGATTTTATGTATGCGTCTCCGACTTTGTGCCCCTGTGTGTCGTTAATTGTCTTTAAGTTGTTTACATCGAAAATAATAAGCGTGACCTTCTCGCCTTTGTCGGCAAGATTGCCCGCTTCACGCAAACTATGCTCAAATGCCATACGGTTCTCGTAACCTGTAAGGAAATCCGTGTACGCAAGCTTTTTGAAGTATGGCTCCGATGCTCTGTTCAGACTAAGGTATGATGTAACGGATATTATAAGCAGCAGACCTCCTGCTAAAAAGAGACCGTAAGTCAATGCCTGTTCGTTTAGATTTGCAAGAAAATTAACGTCAAACTCCATACATACAACGCCCAGAAGCTCATTATCTTGGTCAATTACAGGCCAGAATATTGTAAAGATGTTTCCGTCATCCGTCTGATAAAATGATTCCGCAAAGATTGCCATACCTTCGTTTACACTTCGCCGCAAATCAGCTTCCGGCCTGCCGGACGGTTGGTAATCTGCATCTGAGCCGCCGGAGGTTCTCAAAGTCGTTACTATCGTGCCGTCTTCTTTTATCTCTGCTATATAGAGCCTCCTAAGACCGCCGACACCGCGAAGATTATCAAGTATTCCTTGAATGTTCAAGCTCGCATGAATCCCCGCTTCGGTGTTTTCGCCGATGTCAACAAAATCACTGCCGTCAAGGCTTGCGAGTATATAATCCTTAACACCGATAGCACGCGTGCGCACATCTTCTCTCACCATTCCTTGTGACGTTAAATACACGATTGCATAAATCCCTGCCGACGACAATAAAACAGTAATAATAAGGATAACGTACATTCTTTTGACTAAGCTGTTTTTCACTTGAAACACCTGATTTCGTTTAAACTGTAAGATATCCTTATATTACTATTACGGGGGGAGTTATGCAAGCTGAACTTACAAGACAGATGAACCGTCCCCTTGTCTTGTTATCGCTCTACTAATTCTTCTATATTAATGGGTTTCAGATTTCGCTTAATAACTACAACTGTCAGGACCAATAAGCCAATAAACATTATTGCCAGAACCGTTGCGCCTGTGTAAATCACCCATTGCGGGATTCCGCCTGCAACACCGGGCGTTCTCGGACTTTGCTGTGCTTGTTGGTTTACTGCGTTTTCATTCACGACTGCGGCTTCCTGAGCAGTGACTATAAAGTCCTGTTCAAAGTCCCATGTTTCACCTTGAAATTCGACTGATACTTTCGCTGTGTATTCCCCCGCTTCTATGCCGTAACCTGCCCTGTCAACAAATGATAAGTTGAATATGGAATTCGGTGCGAAGCTGACATCCGGCATATCATATCTAAAAACGGGTTGATTGCTGCCTTTGGGATAAATTACCGAAGTTATAGATGTTCCGCTAATAAGCACGGGCTTCGGATTTCTGATTTGCGCGACTATGGATGCTCTGTGATTAACAAGCTCCGCCGTTACATCACCCAAGGCAAAGTCGGGTTCAATATTCCCTGCATTTCTGCTTTGTGCCAGCCGCACCGCAACTACGTATGCAAATTGGTTCACAATCATTCCCCCTGCGGCTCTTTCTTCTTCGGTAACTTCCTTAAGAACCCTTATTGATCCCAGAGCGATTCCGTCAAACGGCCGCTCAGGTACATTGAGCTTAACCGATACAGGTATACTTGAATCTGCGGGGATTGTATAGTGGGTTTGCGGGATAGTTATCATTTCTTCCAATGGTGTTTGGAGTGTTTCGTCCATCACTGCACTTTTTGAAGTATAGTCAATGTCGCCGTTACGATTTGTGGATGCAGTGACTGCCTCAACAAGAACAGTTATGCTTTCAGAGCTTTCGTTGTGTACCATCACAACGAGGTTTTGTTCCTGTCCCGGGTATACCAGCAGGTCGAAAAACGAGCTGTCGTTTTGTTGTTGATTCTCCGGCAATACCGGAGTTATCGAGAACCCCACAGAGGAGGATGCTGCACAAATCACTGTGACCGGGAGTGCCATAGCAGCAATTATTATCAATGTTCCAATTATTTTTATTATTCTACGTGTTGTATACATTTTTGTCGCCTTCCTTCTTGTGTGCCAAATTTCAGGAACATTTCAGTATTCGAAATTCGGCACACCGGGGTCCCTCGCTAACACGCCGGGATCTTTTTTTTATTTCTTGTCTTCTGATTAGTAGATGACGAACTATTCGTCTTTTACGGTACGATAGGTGCGCTAGCAGGAACAGTCATAATATTCCATGTCAATACTGCCTGGGCTTCGCCGATTTCTGTTACGCTGCTTGGCGGTACTGTCAGCACGCCGCCCCAGGATGCTGCGTGTACACCTAGTCCGGGGATGTCAAAAACATGGGCTGTTGTGGGATCTTTGCCGTTATTTCCTGCATCGACAGTGCCTCCTCTGTAATCAGTTGCCAGATTAAATCTGAGATGGGTAGAGTTTGCACTCGCTTTCAGCGGGTTGGTTACCTCTTTGATGTACGGGTTTGTGATATTAACGAGATTACCTTCTGCATCTCTTTCGGTTGCAAGGAATGCGCTTGTTACGAGTTCAAGCTGAAAACCTGTCAGTGTCGGGGCTTTGCCGTTCGGTGCCAATGCATTGGGTGCAAAAAACTGATCGATTCCTACTACTACCTGATATGGAGCTACTGTTTCGTTTTTGATAATGATTCCCAAATAGTCCGTACCGGCTGTTCTGTGCTCCATCCATGAGGCAAATCTTTGCTCATCCACATTGAGTAAAACATCATGTTTACCAAAGTCCACGTCTCTGGATGTCACGAAGCTCCACTTGCCGTCATCAGTGACCGGGATGGCGGCGTTGCCAAGGTTAATAATTTCTACCTTGCCCTCTTGATAGGCAATCCCTGCGCCACCTGATCCGCTCGTTGCAGTTACCTGCTTCGGCTCTGTCGGCTCTGTCGGCTCATCTGCCATTGCGATTGTGCTCACGCTCATAATCATTGCGAGTACAAGCGCCGCTGCTGTGAGTTTTCTTTTCATGTCTTTCTTCTCCTTTAGGATTTTTGTTTTTGAAACCATCTTGTATTGATGGATTTTCACACTTTTATTGTCTTTGCCGGTTCATTTTTATCCTTCTTGTATATCAAATTGAATGTTATTACTTCTAAAATGAACACTATTGTATGGAAGATTGTCCACCAGTCCATCAGAGCCATAATTTTACTTGCATCCTGAGTAAGTGCGAATATTAGAATTCCCATTCCTCCAAGTACCGCTGTAGCTGCGAACCACTCAAGTCTGCGGTGCTGATAGAGATTTTCTTCATCGATTATGTAAGTTTCGTTCTGACCGAGTGATTTAAGCTTAGCTTTTGCTGCTCTTTCAATTTGTTTCCTTTTCTGCAGGATTTTTATAAATGCTATCGGTACGAGAACCGCTCCGATTGCTGTCAGTATCAAGTTGAGCATCGCCCAGTGATCCGAGCTCCATGGAGCAAAGAATATAAATCGGGGATTGGCTAGCGGTATTACGGGGTGTTCCAGTATCTGGTCAGTTATCGGTTGCGCCGGTGGTGCAGCCGGAACCGGTTGATCAGGAATGATTGTTTCAATCACAGGGGGTTCTTCAGGAAGTACTATCTCGACCGGCGGCGGTTCTGCCGGGGGTAGTGCCGGGGGAGGTGGTGCCGGCTGTGGCGCCGGAGGTCGTGGTGCCGCAGGCTGCATTATCATTACCGGTGCCACGGCAGGTGGCGGTGGTTGCACTATTACAACAGGCGGATTGGGAGGCGGCGGAGGAGGAGGCTGTGCCGGTGGTTGTACAATTACTACCGGTGGCGGTGGTGTTGCAACCGGCGGCGGTGTCGTTACTACCGGCGGTGGTGTCGTTATAACAGGCGGCGGTGTGGGTGTGACTACGACCTCCCTATAGACAGCTCTTACTGTTATATCATCTGTGACATTGGTAAACGGGCGGTCCCATCCGATAAATATCCAGCCGGTCATGCTTGGGTTCGGCGGCGCTATTGCACTGCCTCCGTGCGGTACGCGCATCGTACTTATCGGAGTCCCGTCCCTGTCAATAAACTGTACTGTATACCAATGTTGTGTCCACCGTGCGTACACTGTTGTATTATCACGCACAACAGTACGGTCATTAAACCATTCCCCTGTGCCGTCAGGGTGTGTATTCCATCCGACGAATGAAAAACCATCTGTACGGTCAGGTGTGGCAGGCATTTGAGCATTTGTGGTTTCACGTATGTTGCTGCCTCCATCTACAACGACTGCGGCATGTACTCCATCGCTGCCATAGTTGAGCATAAATGTCACTGTGCGCGGGCCTGTCGTAAACGTTACGCCTACATTTCCGGTTCCGGTTGTGGTTGTGGATGCCAAAGCAACCTGTGAACCAAATATAGATACTATTATTGTCAATATCAGACATAATGCTGTCAGTTTTCTGATATCACATTTCATCACTTCATTCCTCCTGCTTTTTTTGTAATGTTAATTGGTTATGTTTGCATTTTAGTCATTTGAAAGCGCGCCCGCTACACAGGAAACTGTATATTTTACGAAGTTTGGTAGTATATTTAGGATAAATTTGTGGCAAATGATGGCAAGACAGGGGGACGGTTCACAAGACAGGGGGACGGTTCATCTGTCTTGTCGGTTACGACAAGTTAGATGGACCGTCCCCTCTGTCTTGTTAGCTAGTGTTTACCCTGTAGTTATCATACCTCGTTCAACCGCTATCCGAATGGCATCGGCACTGTTTGTGGCGTTTAGTTTTATGAATATTGATTGTAATATTTTATTTATTGTATTTATTGACAGATAATGAGTGGCTGCCATTTCGTCACGGGACAGACCGTGGTAGAGGTCGCTTAAAATCTCCCGTTCACGTGCTGATAGCCGGATATCATCCTTTATATTCTTTTCCTTCTTAATCGAAACGGCGATAACTGCTGCCTTTTTTGCGTATGCAGAGGCTTTTCGCTCAACAGTCTTGAGCCAGTCTCCCGGTATAGTGCATCCATCCTGCTTTGATGCGGCGGCTGCCAAAAGACGGAAATCTTTGCCGAGTTCTATAAACGGCATTACGAGAACTCCGTCATATGACAAGGTATATGCCTTTTCAAAATCCCGTATTGCACTTTCGGTATCATCCAGCTTCAGCCTGACCACGGACAACAGCAAGGTGAGAATCAACTCACCTAAGCGAAATCTGTGCATCGGCGCTCTTGGATAAGAATTTGACAAAACCGTAAGTGCCTGTTTAAATTTTTCCGACGCTATAAAGCATTTGACACCGACAATTAACTCCCTTACAGGAATTTGAACCTCCGCCGCGGATTCCCTTTCGTCTATGGTAAGCCATGATGCTGCCATCTCGGGCAGCCCGATTTGTGCATAAAACAACCCGGTAAATAAATCGTAAAGAACCTTATGATTCCAAAACGCTTCTTCATCACGGCTGTTACCCAGTTGATTCAATATCTCCTTACACAGCAAATAATCCCCCTCATGAATTGCCATGCGGAGCAAATACCCGTTCGCCATGGCAGCAATGCTGTATTGCCCTCTTTCATGCGCCCGGAGTATCGCTCTGTGTGCATGATTTCTTGCAAGGTCAAGTTGATTCTTGAAGAAGGCTATCTCGCAAGCGACCAGATCATCATAACCGCAATACATGCCGTGGGCGGTCAAATCGATGTATTTTGCGGCTTCCTTTGACGTTTCGTAAAATTTATCAAAATCTAAAAGCTCTGCGTCCTCACCTACCGTACACGAAAACGAGCGGACATCGGCGACTAAAAATGCACCTGTCCCCTTCTCGGGCAATTTTCCCGAAAGCTTTTGATATTCAAGCGATTTTTCGAGAAACTCCGCAGACTTGCTTTGATTTGTAACGGTGCAGGTATATAAGTTTATATATGACAGATTCCTGTAGGCGGCAGATATAGCGGAATAAGACAGCGGCGTATTTTTATTCTCCCATTTGCTGATGGTCTCAAAGGAATGTTCTTCAGCTTCCTTGAATCTGCTCATGCCTACAAGCAACAACGGAATAAACAGGACTCGGAGCATCAGTACGCTAAAATCGCTGTCTTCATCATCACCCGTATTTATGCTCTGTATAATACTCAAAAAATATTCACTGGTATTACCCGCCATTCTGAAAGGACATGATAATAATACTTCAAGAACACGGTCATATTGCCGGGATATAGTACAGTATTTTATTACATTCGCAATAAGGTTGTTTTTTAAACACCACTCGGCTACACGCAGATATGTATCACGCTTCTCCTCGTCCGATAATTTATCCTGCTTACTTTGCAAAAACTCCAAAAATAACGGATGAACCCTGTGGTCGCCGATAAAGCTGTCAAACCATACAAACGGTACCAGTTGAGGTGCATGCTCTGCGAGTAAGCCGTCATGGAAGGTCTCGTCGAGCTGCGTAAGCGGTAAGTCCGGGGTAAGTGATAGTTGTATCAGCCTTATTTGAGCGTTTTCCGGAATGTTATCAAATACTTCTGTTTCGAGCAGCTTAAATATGTTCTGTTTTGCGGATTTCAACGCCCGGTCAAGGTCGTGGGGATTTTTTTCAATTATGAGCGAAAGCATTTTCAATGCCAGAGCCCAGCCGTTTGTGGATTTTGCGATCTTTTTTATATCCTTTTCAGAAAACAGAGTTTTGCAGTGAGTGAAATAATCTGAAATTTCATCTTCCGTGAATTGCAGTTCATCTTCCGTGATAATACACGCGACACCCTTCGAAAACAAAGATACCGTGTTGAGTTCGGGTTCTTTTCTTGAAATTATGATAATGCATGAGTCCGGCAGTTGTTGCTGGGCGCAACGC
>Ga0131853_10001293_pt1 | contig 44911 bp, 46 predicted proteins | sample TergutLab28metaG_FD_92764 | JGI IMG/M metagenome (GOLD analysis project Ga0131853, IMG submission 92764) | Labiotermes labralis P1 segment gut microbial communities from Petit-Saut dam, French Guiana - Lab288 P1 (version 2) (version 2) | ecosystem: Host-associated > Arthropoda: Insects >... | reverse complement strand
CAAAAAGCTCGAGACCTTGCACTTTCGCTGTGCGAAAGCGACGCATAGCGTCGGTTTTCCGTAGGAAAACTGCAGTGCTGCGCCAAAAGAAATTGTGTAAGGCAGTTTCAGAACAGGTCTATTACAAACAAAAGTATCAAAATTAACCAAGACACAATTTGATGTGCTTTTTAACTTTTTTAATCGCCCAATCATAGTGACTGGATGTAGCTGAAACACAATAACTTCCCAATGTGCTTGTGCCAGTCCAAGCAAAGTGCTTTTTAGCAAAAAGCTTCTCGTTTGTAAATTGTTCAATTAAATCCATTACTTTTTTATGGCTTTCTTTCAACATTGTTTTGGATTTTTCATATGATGTTGTTTGGTGTTTTTCCCAAAGCATAATGTTCATTTGACCATATGTTTTAAAATTATATGGTTTTGGTATAAACGACTTAGACTCTCCGTTTTGGTTGAAATTTACCCAGTTGATTAACAATTGGTGCCATTCATAAAGATGAACCAATATATCACGTAAATTTCTATCACGTACCCAATGTGCTTCTTTTTGTTTTTGTAAAAAATCTTCACCGAAATTAAAATCTGCTTCTTGTTCTTTTTCTGCTATAGAATCTATTAATTTCCAAAGCTCGTCAAACTGCTCGTTTGCAGTTTTTATTAAATCTGATTTTATTGCAGGTCTTGGCATTGTACACCCTCCTTAATAAGATTTATTAGACCTGTACGCCTTGCCAAATATAATTTAAAACGCTCGTCTACTTCTTTTGCTATAATATCAAACATAATATGACAACAGTATGTCATATTATAAATATATTTTTGACATTTTAATAATTTTCTCTACTATGGCATTTTTAAGGCTTTCAGGTTCGATAATTTTTATATATTCGCCAAAAGATAAAATATATCCGTATACCCAATTATCAATCTCCCACTGTGCCGTTACTATAAAACTGCCGTCGTCTTGCCTTTCAATCCTTGACTCATCAAAATTATCAAAAGCACGGTAAGCCATCTCTTTTGCAATACGCAGCTTTACCGTTATATAATTTGACGTATTTTCGTCATCTTCGGCTTTTTCAATATTTAAAAATTCCCGCATATCAAAACTTTCATCCGCAACAGCGAGATTTTTAACACGGGATAATTTATATAACCGGAAACCTTGTTTTTGCAAACAAAAACCTTTAATATACCACGAATGTGCTTTAAACCAAAGCTGTATAGGTTCTATGCGCCGAAAAGATTTTTGGCTGTAGCTGTTGTAGTAATCAAATTCTACAACACGTCTTTGTAAAATCGCCATCTTTAGCTCATTAAAATATCCATCGTCATAGCTCCAATCAGAAAAATCAACCTTAATCCAGTCATCTGCCGTTTTATTAAAAATTGCAGACAATCTATGTAAAACATCCCTGCTTTCGTCAGGTTTAATAATAGAAAGACCGCGTAAAGCCATCAAAATTTCACTTTGCTCATCTTCGTTTAAGATAGATTTATCCAACACAAAATCGGGCAAAAGCGAAATGCCCCCGCCCTTGCCCTGCTCTGTATAAATTGGTATGCCCGCCAAACTAAGTGCATCTACATCACGATAAATGGTACGTGTAGATACACCAAAACGCAAAGCAAGGTCATTAGCCGAAACCTTACCTTTGTTTAATAAAATATAAACTATTTCAAATTGTCTAGTGGTCTGCATTTAGAATCCCAAGTTCTTTCATTAAAGAAGGCAAGGCAAGCTCGAAAGCCACGCCATAACGGCGTTCTTGGTTTAGTTTTAGCGTTATTTCAATAGATTTATGCACAAAATTGCAAGCGGTCTGCGCCGCTTGTGTCAAGGTTTTGCCATTAAGTAAAGCGGACAATAATGCAGAACCAAAGCAATCCCCCGTGCCGTGAAAATATCCGTCAATGCGTGGCGCAAAAACATAGTCAATATTACCCGAAGCAACATCATAAACTGCCGCACCAAGCTCGCTATCATTAAAGCTAACACCCGTCAAAACAACTTGTTTCGCACCAAGTGCACCTAATTTTTGTAACAAGTTTTCGATATATGGCTTGTCGTAAGGCTCGGTCTTGTATTCCGTATCAACCATAAAACAAGCCTCGGTAATATTTGGTATTATTATATCCGCTTTACCGCATAGTTTTGCCATACCCTTTGCCATTTCTGGTGAATATATTGCGTATAACTTGCCATTGTCCGCCATAACGGGGTCAACAAGCACAAGATTTTCAGATGTTTTATATGTGTCAAACAGCTCGCCAACCAAATCAATTTGTTCAAAACTACCTAAAAACCCGCTATAAAGTGCGTCAAAACCCAAGCCAAGCGTCTGCCAATGAGCAGAGATAGGCATAACATCCGCCGTCAAATCACGGTATGTAAAACCTTCAAAACCACCTGTGTGTGTAGATAACACCGCCGTTGGCAAAATGCCACAATCCATACCTGCCGCCGAAATTATAGGCAAAGCAACAGTAAGCGAACAACGACCAACGCAAGAAATATCGTGTATAGCGCAAACCCTCTTTTGTCTATCCAATTTACCCACCTCTATTTATGATTTTTGTTTCCTAACATCAATTGTACCACAACCGAATATAATTGTAAATAATGATTGGGGGCGACAAAATGCAAAATTTTCAAAACCCACGCACAACAGCCCTTTTGGCTGTGTTGCCACACGTAGATTTTAAATATCAAAAAGAAATAGCCATAGCCGTAAAAATGATGGAAATGCGTGATGTTCTAAAATATTATGAAAATGTAAAGGAACAAAAGCAAAACATCAATTGGCGGCAGGATATTTTAAAAGCCTTAACACCGCATATGAGCGAAAAAAACAAACAAACGATGGAAACTTTTATGCAAGTAATGCAAATGCAGGAAATTATGGGAGGATTGCCAAAATGAACAGTGAAACAGCGCAAATGTTGGGTGATGAAAATGTAGCATTATTAGAAGAATTTATGGGCAAAATAAAGGACAAGTCTTTAAACGAAATAATGCCAATTTTAATGGAATTTAAAAACCGTCTGCCGAATGACAGGCAATTTACACAACAAGAAAAAGAGCAAATTATCGCCGCCGCAATTGGGTCTATCCCCGACGAAGAAAAAAACAGTTACAAAGCAATGCTAAAAGTTCTAAAATTTATGTAAAATAATTTGACCTCTTTTTCGACAAAATAAGATAGACTACAAATCTTATGAAGGAGGGGAAGATTTTGCACAATAGGTTTTTAACTTGGTTTTGCTTAACGCTTGTCATTATCGGTGCAGTAAATTGGGGCTTGGTCGGCTTTTTCCAATTCGACCTTATAGCAGCCATTTTTGGTGGTATGTCCAGCTGGGTATCACGCATAATTTACGCACTTATCGGTCTTTCGGGCTTATATTCTTTAACATTTTTCGCTCGTTTCGACAACGACCGTATCACTTCAAGAAATATCTAAATATAAAAATTCCCCTACAAATGTTAGGGGAATTTTTATGTTTATAATTTAAAATCAAAATTCAGTAGGGGTGAGCTTGCTCGCTCTATTTTTATGTCTATCTTTAGGTATATTATACAATCTTCATTTTGGTATTTATTTTTTCAAAAAATTAGCCGAAATATATTTTGTGAGGTATTGAAAACGAAAACGGAGGTGCGCATATGACAAACGCAGGATTAAACGGTTTTAACATAAATAGATTAGGGGTTGCTCAGCGTGGCATTAATACTATAGCAAATGGCAATAATCGTAACGGAGTTATTTTTGGCAATGTTGGCGACGTTTTTTCTGCCGTTATTGCGCAAAAAAATCCGCAAACCACACAGCTTGCACTTGCCGATGGACGCAATTTTTCCGTAAATGCTGAAATTTCAGGCAACATAGGCGACGAGGTGTTTTTTGAAATTGGTAAAAATGAAGAAGGGGCAACCACGCTAAAACAAGTTTTTCCTTCTGTTGATGGTCAAAATTTTGTTAGTAAACATATTTCACTGCAAAATTTACAAGAACTAATGATACAAAACGATTATGCAAAACCAACAAGCTCGTTTTTAGATGTGGAAGGTATTACGCAGGAAAAATTGGATGCTCGCCAAGCCGCAAACGAAGCCGCAAACCGCATAAAGCGCAATATCAACCGCATTTCCGCAAATGTACATTCAACAGCCGCCGCACAGCTTGCCGCTGAAGGTATAAATGTGGACAAAATGCCAATAGACACGCTAAACAGCGTTGTTTCACAATTAGATGCGGCACAAACCAACAACCAAACCCGTGTTTATGACGAACTATCCCAAAAAATCGCAAACATAAGCGACCTAAACAACGGACAAATTGCGCAAGTTTTAAGCAATGACGCAGAGCTTACTTTAGACAATTTATATACATACAAATACAGCGGCGCAATCGCAACAGAAGGCTATATTTCGCAAGAGCAGTGGCAACAGCTTCAAAAAGACATCACCCGCTTTTTAAACGAAAACGGATTTGATATTAATGACGAAAATATGGCACGTGTGCGTCTTTTGCTAGAAAGCCAAATTCCTTTAAATAACGAAAATTTTGATAAACTTGTTTTTTTACAAGATATGGATGGTAATGTGGATATAAAAGCTATTTTGCCGCAGGCTTTGGCTTTGGATGCCAAAGGTACACCAATTGGCGAACTTAACATTTATGATGCACAAAAAGAAGCGTTAAAAATAGCGGAAACCCGCCTTGCTATGTCATACGAAGCCAACACATCATTGATAGGTACAGACTTAGAAATGGATTTGGATTTACAAATTGAAGCCGTCAAGGCTTTAAAAGAACTAGCGGCAGACACGTCAGAAAATGTTCAAAAACTAACAGAAACTATACAATCTATCAAGACGTTACCACAAACCAATTTTGCAAGCATTGCGGCTGTGGTGCATAATGCTATAAACTTTACACCAATCGCATTAAACAACCATACAGCAACATTACAATACGAACAAAATGCTACAATGGCAAGCCTAAAATACGGCGATAATTTTGCAAAAATTGCGGAACAATTTGCGCCATTGCTACGCTCTATGGGTTTTGCCGATGACACGCCAACAATCCGTGCCGCAAAAATTTTAACAGCTAACAATATGGACATAAACGCAGAAAATTTGGCAAAAATTAAAGATATGGATGCAAAAATTGAAGATGTACAAACAAAATTGCATCCACGCATTGCCGCACAAATGGTGGCAGATGGCTTAACCCCTGCAAATATGCATATGGACGACATTTTGGCATATATCGAGCAATTTAAAAACCAATTCGGCAAAAGCGACACGCAACAATTGCTAGAAAATATTGCACAAATGGATAGAAGCGGCGATGTTGCGCCAGAAGTTCGTGCGCAAGTTATCCAGATATACCAAATGCTACACAAAGTAACAAAAAACAGCGGCGCAGGCATTGGTTTTGCTGTCAACGCTGGCATTGATTTAACCCTAGAAAATCTTATGGATTTTGCGAAAAATTTTGATACAACAAAGGCTCGCAACAACACAATAAACTATGCCGCCGTTGATGGTGTGTATCTTGCAAAACATCTTGTTACGTCTTTTGCAGAAAATGCAAAACCAGCACCGCTTGCCGCTTTTGTATCAACCCAAAGTCTACAAGACCCGTTGACGCAAAGCGTAGAAAAATTGCAAAATATAGCAAAAGATATGGCGACAGACGAGCAATTAAATATAGAGCGTGTAAACAATGCTGTAAAAGAACTATCCACCACAGGCAAAGAGGCTATTCGTAGTCTTGTGTCAATGGGTATGCCCGTAACCCTTTCAAATATCCGCCAATTTAAAGCATTAAAAGACAAAAACCTCGAAAAAGAAATTACAGAGCTTGATAACGACACAGCAAGCAAAATTCTTGCTACATTACCAACAACAGACGATAAAAACATCAACGCAATAGAAGCGGCAAACAACTTGCAACAAGCCACAGACACTGCAATGGATAAAGCAATAGAAAACGCCGACACACAAAAAATAAGCCAACTAGACATAATCTTACAGCAACTTAATTTTAGAGATATGTTGCTTGCCAACAGCCACAATCATAGCTTTGCAATGAATTTTAACAACCGCCTAGCAGATGTTAAAATGCACGTATTAAGCAACGAAATGGATGTTGAAAAAGGGGTTACGACCTATCTATCGCTAAACACCGCAATGGGTGAAATTGAAGGGTTGATTAAAATAAAAGGCGATGATGTAAAAATAACAATAGCCGCAGATACTGCAATTATCAATTTTTTAAAACAAAATGACACTGACACAAATATCAATTTTGTACAGAAAAAGGCGTTTAAAAATCTATTAAGCACAGAGCAAAATCAGCCGATATATTAATGTAAAGATAAAGATAAGGGGTTTGGCATTATGAAAAAAGAACAACTTCCAATCGAAGTGCAAACCGCAATATCCGATTTATTAAAATTTTTAGAAAATGCCGAAACCAAATTCGTATCGGATGATGAGGAGGAATAAATTATGAGAATAGTAGATAATATAGCCGCTTTGCGTGTACATACACAATTAACAAAAACAGGAAGAATGTTGGATAGAACCTCCCTTCGTCTATCCAGCGGTCAACGCATTAACTCTGCGGGCGACGACCCAGCAGGTTTTGCAATTTCCCTACATATGCGCAACCAAGTACGTGGTATGAATATGGCAGACCGTAATACCCTTGACGGTACATCATTATTAGAAACTGCCGACGCTTCTTTGCAGGACATACATAATATGTTGCACCGTATCCGTGAGCTTGCTGTGCAAGGTGCAAACGACACATATTCGACAGAAAACCGCGAAACAATCCAAATGGAAATAAACCAATTATTAGAAGAAATAAATGACACAACCCGTAAAGTAGATTTTAACAATATAAAACTATTAAATGGCGAAGCACAAAATTTGCGTGTGCAAGTAGGCGGCAGACGTGGTATGTCCATATCGCTTACAATACCACCGTTTAGAACTTGGGATATGGGTGAAGTAAGCGGTGCGACTGGCGGCTTAACAGAATATGGCTGGTATAATGGTAGCACAACAATAACCAACAACTCAAGCGTTATGACACACGCCGAAGCAAATCAAACTATCGCAAGGGTACAATCTGCCCTAGAAGATGTTTCTATGCGTCGTGCAGAAATAGGTGCGTTTATCAATCGTTTTGAATATACATCATCTGGCTTGCAAGCCGCTTCAGAAGCCACATCACGCTCGCTATCAAGAGTGTTTGACGCAGATATGGCATACGAAATGATGCAAATGTCTAAACATCAAATAATGTCGCAAGCAGGTATGTCTATAATGGCACAAGTAAACGCTCGCCCACAACAAATATTGCAATTATTAGGATAGTAATGAAAGAAATAACAGCTGTCAAATAATGAAAGATATGCCACTCGAAACAAATGTGGCATATCCTTTTCGTTTTCAATATTAAAGTTGCTCTATTATACAATTGCGGCGATTAAGAAAGTGCCTGTTGGATTAGTGCAACGGCTTCATCAGGATTTTCAACGCCAATAACCAGTCGCTAATAATCTTCTTTCTTTAAAACATCATAAACTGATGTTGAAGTACGATGCAAGTTGAGGCAAATGCAGTATATCGGGATAGCTTTGTCCTGCTTCCCATTTAGAAACAGATGAGCTTGAAACCCCAATAAAATTTGCAAGGTCGTCTTGCGTAATACCTCTTTCCTTTCTTTTGGCAATAACTGCACTTGCATGTTAATTCTGCTTTACAAAGCAATTTCAAAGGATTTAATCAAGTTTAACTTATAAATTCAACCGCAAGGAAAGTTCTGCAATATATGAGAAATTAAAATCAATCTAAATTTCCAAAATCTTAAAGGCATATTAATAATCCCCACGAAAAAACTAATTAATATTATCAATGTGGGGTGAAAAAGTGGAAATTTACATCAAGCCAAAGAAAAAGGCAGAGATTGCGGCTATAAATAATAATCTATACGTAAAAGACGTTGCAGAAGTTTACACCGATGCCGCTTTGCGTGAAAAAGCCGAAAACGTGAAGCTAACCCCTATAACAAAAGGTGATACTTTCGTTATCTCTGCTTTTGATATTATCAAGGCTATTTCCGCCGCATTACCCAGCCACCCCATATCCAATGTCGGCGAAATTGACACCCTTGTTTCAGTAGCAAAAAAACCACCAAAAAAATCTAAAATTTGGTCTTTTATCAAAATCGCCTTTATATGCATAATTCTTTTCGCTGGCTCTACCAGTGCAATAATGGCCTTCCATACAGATTCACAGCTTGGTACAGTCTTTAAACAGTTTCATAAAATTTTTGTCGGTGAAGAAATCGAAAAACCACTACTAATCAATATACCTTATTCAATAGGCCTAGCTCTTGGCATAATGGTATTTTTCAATCATTTTGCAGGTCGCAAATTTACAAAAGAACCATCGCCGATACAGGTTGAAATGGAGATATACGAAAAAGATATAGAGGACGCTTTAATACAACATATAGACCGTGAACAAGAAAATGCCAAAAAAGGGGGCGACACATAATGGGATATGTCGCATCTGTTGTTTTGGGGCTTGCCAGCGGTATGGCAATATCTGGTGCTGTGTTTGCTTTCATTGCGGCAATAGGGGTGGTGCCAAGAATGGCAAAACGCACCAATACCCAAAAGCACATTATGATATACGAAGAAGCAATAATTTGGGGAGGCATCTTTGGTGCGGCAACAATGGTATTTAATCTATTCTTACCATTGCACACTGTCATCATTATAATTTTAAGCCTTTGCACGGGTATATTTTTTGGTGTGTTAGCAATGTGTCTTGCAGAAACTTTAGATGTTTTGCCTATATTTAGCAAGCGTGCAAGCGTAAAAAATGGCATATCGTACTTTGTTGCCGCAATAGCCTTGGGTAAGATGACGGGTTCTTTGCTATACTTCATAATCTCGGGCTTCTTTAAAGAAGGAGGACAATAAATGATTTCGCAACAAGAATATCAAAAAATGGTTCAAAAATCATCACCAAAAAGCACTACATTTAAAAACTGTGTCAAGGCTTTTGTGGTTGGTGGTGCAATATGCGTTTTGGGTCAATCACTTTATGCGATGTATGAACATTTTGGAGCGCAAAAAGACCTAGCTGGGTCGTTAGTAGCCATAACCCTAATATTTATCGCAATAGCATTAACGGGATTTGGTGTTTTTGATAATATCGTAAATTTTGCAGGAGCAGGTGCTTCTGTTCCAATAACAGGCTTTGCCAACGCTGTTGCCGCCCCTGCAATAGAGTTTAAAAAAGAAGGCTTTATATTAGGTGTCGGAGCCAAAATGTTTATAATAGCAGGACCCGTAATTGTATACGGTACAATTTCGTCTATGATAGTCGGCGCAATATATTATTTCGTTCAAAAGTAAGGGAGATGTGAACAAATGAAACGACAAGGCTCACAAACCGTTATGTTTTCGCAACCTGTTGGTATACTTGCCACGGCTTCGGTTGTTGGCAAAAAAGAAGGCGAAGGTCCGATTGGCAAAATGTTTGATATGGTTGAAACCGACCCATTTTTTGGAACAAAATCTTGGGAGAAAGCCGAGAGTAAATTTGCAACCACAGCGGTAGACATATGTGCTAAAAAATCGTGTATGCCAATGGATTCTTTTGATTATATAATAGCAGGCGATTTGCTTAACCAATCCACAGGTAGCATTTACGGGCTTCGTAATACAAACCGTCCATATTTAGGTATATTTGGTGCTTGCTCTGCTATGGGCGAAGGTATGTCTATAGCTTCAATGCTTATTGATGGCGGCTTTGCAAATAATATTATTGTTGCCGCATCCAGCCATTTTTGCTCTGCCGAAAAACAATTTCGCTTTCCGTTAGAATTTGGTTCGCAACGTACACCGACATCATCGTGGACGGTAACAGGGGCCGCCGCCGTTGCATTAACCACATCACAATCGGATGTAGTGATTACAGCCGCAACAACGGGCAAAATGGTCGATATGCAAATAAAAGATGCAAACAATATGGGTGCAGCAATGGCACCAGCCGCCGCAGATACCATAGTTGCCCACCTAAAAGACACAAACCGCTCGCCAAAATATTATGACGCAATAATTACTGGCGACCTAGGCTATATTGGGTCACAGCTATTGCTTCAAACAACCGCCAAAATGGGCTATGACATTTCTGCCATACACAAAGACTGCGGCATAGAAATATTTGATAAAAACACCCAAAACACATACGCAGGTGGTAGTGGTTGTGCTTGTAGCGGTGTTACATTCTCTGCATATTTTTACGAGCAGTTGCGCATAGGCAAACTATCCAAAATACTATTTGTACCAACGGGGGCGTTAATGTCGCCAACCAGCATACAACAAGGCGAAAGCATACCATCAATTGCGCACGCCGTGGCAATAGAACGATGTGCCGCCTAAAGAGCGGTAACTAGCGGTTTGCTTACGGCAAACTGATGCAAAGCAAAAGCGCAACGGATAAAGCCAGACAGGCATAGGAGCTGATAAAATGCAATATCTTTGGGCATTTCTTGTCGGTGGCGCAATCTGCGTCATCGGTCAACTATTAATAGACAAAACCAAACTAACATCCGCACGCATACTGGTCTTTTTCGTCGTTGCAGGCGTTATACTTGGCGGCGTTGGCGTATATCAACATTTGGTTGATTTTGCAGGCGCAGGCGCATCCGTACCAATAACGGGCTTTGGCAACCTTCTTGCAAAAGGCGTAAAGGAAGAAATAGACCGTGCAGGTGTTATAGGCATACTAACAGGCGGCTTAAAAGCCACCGCCGCAGGCATAATGGCGGCAGTAGTCCTATCATTTGCCGCCGCCCTAATTTTCCAACCAAAATCAAAATAACATAAAAATAGCCGCCTATAGCGAACGAACCTCGAAACAGTGAATGCAAGCCGCAAAAGCTCAAAGATTCACTGAGTTTTGCGGCTTGCATTCACTGATTGAGAGGACGTTAGCTACATAATAAGCGGCTATTTGTCTAAGGTATAATAAAAGGAAAAGCACCCGACCCAATTCCATTATAATAAACCTTGCGTTCCTTGCACAAATACAAAACAAGCATATCACTGTCTACATAGTAGACACCTATTTCATTATTCAACTTCCATCCCATTTTCTCCATTAATCCATTAGGTAAGATTATTGATGTAGAAAACCCAAAAAACGATACTTTGCCTTGATGTGGTGTCGATTGGTTGTTTGATGTCTGCAATATAACAATCTTACCCATAGGTAACAATGTTACAATTGCGCCATCTTCTAACCCCATTTTTTCTCTTAAATCGCTGTGCAAACCTATCTCGTTTTGCTTGTCAATCTTGCTTGACCCGTATTTCTCCATAAAAAAACCACCTTTCTTGCCCTGTTTGTTAAGCCTGAAAGATTTGCTTGACAAATAGACCTGAAGTGTGATAATCTTACACTTAGGTCTTAGGGCTGAAATGCGCTTGTCAGGTGGATACCTTGTTGGGGTTGGACACCTCGACAAGCGTCTTTTTTTAAGCCCTTCTTCCTCAAAGGAATAAAACCAATGAAGGAAAGAAAAAGAATAAAAGTATTATACAATATTGCTCGGGAAATGTCAAGGATTATTTTGTATAATCTTGTCAAAGCCGAGCGAACCTTATCGCAAAAACATCCCTCGCAATGACGAAGCAGGCAAGGATGCCGTCATTGCGAGGGCTACCAAATGCATAAGGCAATACATAACAAGCCCGAAGCAATCCAGTCAAGATGCGTCGACGACATCTACAATGTTCCACGTGGAACATCGCTACAACATATCCGCAATCCTCAAAACCAATTCCCTCGTATCATCCCAAGACAAACAAGGGTCGGTGATGGATTTGCCAAAAATTCCACCATCCACATCCTGCGCCCCGCCTTCAATAAAGCTCTCAATCATCAAGCCCTTAATCTGCATATTATCCTTGCGCAACCCCATAACGTCCATAGCAACATCAATTTGCGCCAAATGGTTTTTACCGCTGTTTCCGTGGTTTGTATCAATAATCAAAGGTATATCCAAAAACTGTGCCTGTTTGTAATTGGGGGCAATACCACCCCGCAAAACACCGTGTGCAAAAGCATTACCCGCCGTCCTTACAAAACCGTCCCTAAAAATAAAATCGTGCGAAGCCTTTACAGCCGCAACCGCCGCCCGCAAGGTATCTAAACATCCTGACAATGGGTTTTTAATCCCCACAGGCACATCAACCCCGCTTGCTACCAACTTATGCTCTTGATTTTCAACTGACCTAGCCCCAATGCTAAAATAACTAACAACATCATCAAAATAAGGTAGCAAAGAAGGATAAAGCAACTCATCCGCAGTGGCAAGCCCAATCTGCGACACATCCAAATGCAGTTTACGAGCTTTAAAAAGCCCGTCCACCTCGTGAACAAGCCCCATATACCCAAGCGTAGCACTGCGTGGTTTGGCGGTGTAAACCCTAGCCGCCACAACAATTTTATCTGCAACATCATCCGCCAACCTTGCCAACCTAGCCGCATATTCCAAAACAGCCTTGGTATCGTGTGCAGAGCAAGGTCCAACAATTAGCAAAAACCTATCATCCCGCCCACAAATAATATCGGCAATATCCGCACTTTTCATATCGCCAGAAGGCAATGCCGCTTTCATATCCTCGACACTTTGCAATTTTCTAACTACCTTCAATTCCTAATTCCTCATTCCTAATTCAATGCCTTAAAAACGTTAGGCACATTATCCATAACAACATAACCATTCTTTGCGTAAAAGTCAAAACAAGGCTTATTCTTTTGGGTATATAGCATAATACCCCTTATCCCATTTTCCTTTGCGTAATCCTCGATATGCTCAAGCAAAACCCCGCCATAACCCTTGCGCTGATAATCAGGCTTAATAAAAAACAGCTCCAAAAGCAACTTATAACGGTCGTCGCTATTCCACCAATACCGCTTAAAGCACAAAGCATACGCTACATTTTTATCATCTTCGCACAACACAAACCCAACAACTTTCGGGCTATTAAATACATCATTAATATACTCGTCAGCCCGCTCAAAACTCCACTTTTCATTCCAAGGCTCGTTGTTAAACGTCTGCATAAAATCATTGATACAATCATTAATATCACTTATCTCAAATTCTCTTATATTCATATTTCCATAATCCTTTTAGCAAAAATAATATTATCAATTTTCGGCTCTCTACCATCTTCTACCATCCAGCTATTAGCCAAAACAGTTTCAATAAAAAAGCTCTTTCTAATGTCAATTTGAGGTATCCCAAGAGCCTTTTCAAAATACTCAATTATGCCACCCATCATTTTAAGGCGTTCATCCATATCAAGCGTCGCCGCACGTACAAACCTATATTCATTTAACAAATAACGCGGCAAATCAAACAACGGGTGTCCCAAAACGCCTTTAGGGTCAATTATTCTATATTCCCCATTAGCCCCCAACAATATATTTTCAAAATGAAAATCACCATGCAACAAAAACATTTCATTATATCTCGAAAAAAGCTCCGTACAAATATCGCTTGCCTCCAGCATATAGCTATAAACATCCCTATAATCATCCCGCCTATGCAAACGCCGCATTGCCTTATGCACCCAATGCATATATGTAGGAAACATTTGCGGATTTTTAGGCTTCCTATGTAACCCTTTGTAAAGCGACAAAAATGCATCTAATCTATTTGTCAATGAAGGCTCGTCTTTCAACAACGTCGCAGGGCTTATATATTCTAATAGCAAAACACCATTTAGCACATCACTATTTAAAAGCCTGCAAAACCTATATCCGTCATATTCAGACAATACAACGGCTTCTGTCGCAACCCCTCTTAACTCCCGACGATACATCTTTAAAACCACATCACCATACAAATCCGAAACACCTTTAAAAATACAATTTATAGATAAATTAGGCATAATCTCAACAATATCAACACCCCAAAGTTCACAATATCTAGGCAAAAAAACACGCATATCATCACAAAAATCCTGCCCAAACTTTTCCGTTATCATAGCCGCCTGCTCTGTCAACAACTCAAAACCCACAAAACCACCCCTAGCTCCAATACTTCCTATCAAGCGTACGATACTGCACGGCTTCTGCAATATGCCCTGCGCTTATATCCTCACAACCTTCCAAATCCGCAATAGTCCTAGCCAGCTTCAATATTTTATGGTATCCCCTAGCCGACAAACCCATAACATCATAAACCCGCTTTACCAAAGCCCTACTATCATCATCTAACGGGCAATATTTATCAATCAACCCACCCGACAATTGTGCATTTGCTGTAATCTTTTCATTCTTATAACGCTCACGCTGTACCTGTTGCGCAGCTTCCACGGCACGCTTTATTTCAGCAGAACTTTCACCCCTAGCACCTTCAAAATCCTCATAATTAACCCGTGCTGCCTCAACGTGAATATCAATTCTATCAAGCAAGGGACCAGAAATTTTATCCAAATACTTCGTAACCATCCGCTCTGTACAACTGCATTTTTCCCCTTCGCCAAAATATCCGCAAGGGCAAGGGTTCATACTAGCCACCAACATAAAATTGCAAGGATATGTAATAGTAGAATTAGCCCGTGATATGGTAACAACCGCATCCTCCATAGGTTGTCGCAAAGCCTCCAGCACATTACGAGCAAACTCTGGAAGCTCGTCCAAAAACAACACCCCATTATGCGCCAAAGAAACCTCGCCGGGTCGTGGAATACGCCCGCCGCCAACCAAAGCCGAATACGAAATGGTATGATGAGGACTACGAAACGGGCGCATATCAATTAAATTGCCCTTATTCTGTATCAAACCAGCCACAGAATATATTTTCGTAACATCCAAGCTCTGTGAAAAGCTAAGTCCGCCCAAAATACCAGGCAAACGTCTTGCAAGCATAGTCTTACCGCTACCAGGCGGGCCTATCAATAAAATGTTATGCCCGCCCGCCGCAGAAATTTTAAGCGCACGTTTGACACTCTCCTGCCCGCGCACATCTGCAAAATCTAATATATCATCAATTTCTTCTGTCTTAACCTCATCAAATTTAACCTCATATTCCGCAACAGGCTCACCTTGAAAATGCTTCGTCAACTGCAATAAATTTTCAGGCGCAATAATTTTAACGCCCTCCACCAACGCCGCTTCCCTAGCATTATCGGGTGGAACAATACAGGTTGTTATACCGCTTTGCACAGCAGAATATACCATAGGCAAAACCCCGTCGATAGGGCGCAAATCTCCATCCAAACTAAGCTCGCCCGCAACAAAAATACCCTCTACATCACTAGCCGCAACCGCTCCCATACAAACCAAAACCCCAAGCGCAATGGGCAAATCATAAGCAGGCCCTTCCTTGCGTATATCAGCAGGAGCAAGATTAACCGTAAACCGCTTAGGTGGCATCATAGCACGAGAATTGCGAAGCGCAGTACGCACCCGCTCCTTACTCTCTTTAACGGCACTATCGGGCAACCCCACAATATCAATGCTTGGCATACCGCCAACCATATCCACCTCAACGGTTATAGCAACCCCCTCAACCCCATTAACCGCTCCGGATATAATCTTTGCAACCATAAATTCACCCCAATATTTCTTTAGCACAATTTAATATCACAATATTTCTTTGTTGAATTATCTTCAAAATCCCCGCTTCTCTTTCATCTGTCGGGTTTGCTTGTTGGTTTGCTATTATCTCTAATGCTTCATCCAAACTATACCAATGCAATTGTGTCTTATCATCAATCTCTTCTTGCGTCATATCGCAAACGCCCTTTTCACCTTTAACTTTTGCAATAAAACAAATATTGACCCCGTTCCAGCCAAGCGTCTTGCTGTTTTCGTCAATCCTACCAAGTGTGTTAACAATTTCGCAGTTACAGCCAGTTTCTTCGCGCACTTCCCTTATTGCCCCTTGCTCATAACTTTCCCAATCATCAACACCACCGCCGGGCAATGTGTAAAAATCAAGAGCACCTAAATATAAAACAGCTACCAAATTATTATCATCCATCAGCACAACCCTAGCCGATTTTTGCTGTTTCTCATCATCGGCAAAAATTTCACCAAAAGTAATGCGTTTTATCAAATCCATATATGCCATTCCTCTTAACTCTCAAACTGTAGATAGCAAAGCTCGCTATAAACCTTTTTTACTGCAACTATATTTATTCTAATATTATCCTAGAAACGGTTTTAAGCCATAATTCTGCATCTATTGCACCGTCAAGCGGAAATTCTTTTCTTGTTTCAGCAATTGCGCATATAAAACCTTTTACATCTTCAAATGCTTTTTCGGGGAATTTATGAAAAGGCACGGGACGTATTGCAAATGGTCTGCCTTGTTTTACTTGTAGCCCAATAGGATATTTTACACTTTTGCCTGTTATTTCCCAAAGGTTTTTCAAGTAAATATTTTCTATGATAAAACCGTGTGTTGTTGGCTTGTAGGCAAATATTAGATATTTAGCATACAATTTTGCAGGGTTTATGTATATTTCACGATAAAATCCATCAAAATTTGAAATATCAAAGGCTGGAGAATTGTTATAATTCCAACATTTAACCTCCATATCGTACTTTTTACCGCCTATGTCTGCTGTAAAATCGGGAAAGGATTGTGTGTGAGTATTTGGTTCTAGTTTTAACCCGTTATCTTCCAACCATTGTGGTATCCATTCCTGCACACAGTTACCTATAATACTGTTAGATTTACTTGTTTTAGGTATGCCGCCAATGTTTATTGTTATAACGCCCTTTTCACCTTTTATACTCTCAATAGCTTTTTTATGCAATTGCTCTAATGACATCAAACTCATTTTTCAACATTCCTTCCAATATGCATTTTGAAACATATGATACAACAGGTATACACACTGTATTACCTAACAGGTCAAAAGTAAGGTTGGGGCTTAGAAAATTTAAATCATACTGCTCAGGAAACCCAAAAAGCCTAAGACCCTCTCTAACCGTTAAAGGTCGTATCCCGCCATTTACTGGAACACCAAGCCGCAAAACATCTGTTGCTACCAAGGTTGGGGCAATATCATCGGGGTTTAAAATCTGACTATATTCAAAAGACAGCTTGCCCGTTACGATGTTATAGCCTTTCGGTAGGCTTTTGTCGTACACTCTTTTGCTGCCTTCTTTTTTCTTTGGATGTTCTAAAACCAAATACCCCTTTTCCACTAAATCATCTAACATACTTTTTAAATCGTTGCCCTTATAAAACTCCGCAATCATTTCCAAAGTCAGTGGCATACCATCCATCCATTCTATACCATAAACATCTGCCCATTTCTTATTACGCCTTTGCTTTAGAAGCAGTGATAGTAGTTTTTTTTGCTCGTCAGATACGTATCCTTTTAATGCAAAACTCCAACTGTGTATATTGTTTGCCCCACCTCTTTTATCCTTAATCTTTTTACCTATCACATCATCAATGCTATAATGCGATAGTAGCTTTTCTGTAAATAAGGTGCTTTTAGGTGTAACGCCATAATCAATAATGCTTGCCAAATTTGTGTGCTTTGCAATAAAATCATTTATCCTAATATCGATACCTTTTAGGTTTCCTGTAATGTATATCCGTTTTCGAGATTGCGCCAAACCAAAATCTTTTCCATCTAAAACATCCCACGAAGCGGTGTATCCCAACCCCTCTAAGATGCCAATCATACGCCGCAATGTGTTTCCTTTTTCATGGTTAACTAATCCCTCCACATTTTCTAATAAAAAACCAATAGGGCGTTTAGCTTTCAAAATTCTTGCAACGTCAAAAAACAATGTTCCTCGTGCGTCCTCAAACCCCAAACGCCTGCCTGCTGAAGAAAACGCTTGACAGGGAAAGCCTGCCAACAAAAAATCAAAGTCAGGTATAGAGCTTTCGTGTATTTTGGTTATATCGCCAAATGGCACATCTGTAAAATAGTTTTTATAAGCATCAATTGCATAAGGTTTTACTTCGGATGAAAAAACCGCTTTTCCCGAAATGCCTAGTTCTTTTAGTGCATTTTCAAAACCAATTCGCATTCCACCTATGCCAGCAAACAAGTCTATATATCTAATCATATCTTCACCTCAAATCAACTCTCAAACTGTGCGTGGTAAAGCTCACTATAAAAGCCCTCTTTCGCAAGCAATTCCTCGTGGCTACCCTGCTCAATAATATCACCATTATTCATAACCAAAATCAAATCAGCGTGGCGTATGGTTGATAGACGGTGTGCGATAATAAAACTGGTGCGCCCTTCCATCAATTTATCCATAGCTTTTTGTATAAGTATCTCTGTCCTAGTATCTACCGAGCTTGTTGCCTCATCCAAAATAAGTATTTTTGGGTCAAGCAATATTGCACGGGCAATAGTAAGCAACTGCTTTTGTCCTTGCGAAATATTATTGGCTTCTTCGTTAATCTCCATTTCATAACCATTTGGCAAGGTCTGTATAAAATGATGAGCAGAAGCCGCTTTTGCCGCTGCAATAACTTCATCATCTGTCGCACCCAAACGCCCATAGCGTATATTTTCCATAATACTACCGTTAAATAACCAAGTATCCTGCAAAACCATAGTCATCATAGCCCGCAAATCATCCCGTTTAAACTCGGTAATATCTGTACCATCAATCAATATTCTGCCGTCTTGCAAATCATAATAACGCATCAACAGCTTAACGATAGTCGTCTTGCCAGCACCAGTTGGGCCAACAATAGCAATGCGCTTGCCCTGCGCAATATCCGCAGAGAAATTATGTATTATCGGCGTGTCATCTTTATAACCAAAATTAACATTTTCAAAAGTAACCCCACCAGTTACTTTGCCTGTATCGGCAGGATTTTCCGCCTCTGGGCTTTCTTCTTTTTCATCAATAAATTCAAAAACACGCTCAGCGGCGGCAACTGTCGATTGAAGAACATTAGACACCTGCGCAAGCATATTAATGGGGTCAGAAATGCGTCTTGCATACTGCACAAAAGACAATATAGAACCCACCGCAAGTGCACCAATTATAGCCATATATGCACCCAAAATAGACACCGCAATATAACCCACATTACCCACAAAAAACATCAATGGAAAAATAAGAGCAGAAACAAATTGCGCCTTCCAAGCGGCGGTATACAGCTTGTCATTATCTTGATTAAATGCTACAAGCGACCGTCTTTCGCTATTAAAAGCCTTAACAACCTGGTGGCCTGCAAAAACTTCCTCAATCTGCCCATTAACCGCGCCCAAAAACTTCTGTTGTGCCTTAAAATACCTTTGCGTGCGTTTAACAATAAAACGCACAATAACAAAAGATAAAGGTAAAACCAATAAAGCCACCGCCGTCATTGGTACGGATAATATAATCATCATCGTAATAACACCAATAAGCGATATTGCCGCTGTTATCATCTGCGCTAAGCTCTGCCCCAAACTATCGCCCATTAAATCAATATCATTTGTCATTCTTGACAGTACATCACCGTGCGGATTAGTGTCAAAATACTTAAGCGGCATTTTGTTTATTTTTGCATAAAATGCCTTGCGCAAATTATAGCTAACCTTCTGCGAAATGCTTGCCATCATAATACCCTGCAATAATGAAAATACAAACGACCCAACATATATCGCCGCCAGCGCAATTATTATAGTGCGTATCTGACCAAAATCAACACCACCACCGCCAGCGGCACGCCCCGTCGCACCAACAAAAATAACATCCGCCGCCTCACCCATCAGCCACGGTGGCAAAACATTTAAAGCCGTGCCTACTATAGCAAAAGACAAAGACAAAATTATAGCAGGCGTAAAAGGTTTTAAATATCGCAACAAATGCCGCAATGTCGTCTTAAAATCTTTTGCCTTTTCGACAGGTCCCATACCGGGCATACCACCAGGTCCACGCCGACCCCTACCTATAGACGGTCCAACTGCAGGGCGTTGCGATGTACTGCTTCCTCTATTATCTTGGCTCATTTATGTTCCTCCAATGCTTACTTGTTATGGGACACCGGTTAAAACCGGTTAAGAATTTCCGACTAAACTCGGTTGAAAACGGCTCTAAGCCGTATTTTCTCAACCGGTTTTAACCGGTGTTGTTACTCCCCCAAATATCGCTCCATCTCTTTAACCGACAATTGCGAGCTTGCAATCTGTTTATAAACATCACAAGTTTTAAGCAAATCTCTATGTTGCCCAACGCCCACAATCTTACCTTCATCAAGCACGATAATTTGGTCGGCGTTTTTTATTGTATTAATACGTTGTGCCACCACAATCATCGTAGCATTACCAATTTCATCCGCAATAGCCGCCCGCAAATTAGCATCTGTTTTATAATCCAACGCAGAAAAAGAATCATCAAATATATAAATATTAGGATTTTTGGCAATAGCCCTAGCAATAGCCAAGCGTTGGCGTTGCCCGCCGCTGACATTAGCACCACCCTGCGAAATTTCTTCCCCAAACTTATCCGTTTTTTCCTCAATAAAATCTTCTGCCTGTGCAATACGTGCTGCCTTCTCCATAGAGGCATCATCCACATTGCCAGCATATTTTATATTGCTCTCAATAGTACCCGAAAAAAGCAACGCCTTTTGCGGCACATATCCAATAATGCTCCGCAAATCTTCTTGCGTTACATCTTTAACATTTATACCATTTACCAACACTTCACCGCTTGTAACGTCATAAAATCTAGGCACCAAATTAGCAAGCGCAGTTTTACCAGCACCAGTAGAGCCAACAATCGCCGTCATCTTGCCTTGTTCCGCTATAAAACTAATGCCCTCAAGCGCATTACCCACAGCACTAGGAAACTTAAAACTAACATTTTTAAATTGAACAAAACCACCTTTTTTTGGCATTTCCTTCGGTTCTATAGGGTCAAGAATTTCATTTTTAGTATTTACTACTTCCAAAATACGCTGTGCCGCAACAGAAGCTCTCGGCAACATCATAACAACAAAAGCAAGCATTATAAAGCTCCACACAACAAACATTGTGTATGTAATAAACGCCATCATATCGCCCACTTGTAAATACCCTTCGTTAATAGATATACCACCAAACCAAATGATAAGGATGTTTGTAAAACCCATTATCAGCGTGATTGTAGGCATTTGCAAAGCACCCAGTCTTGCCAAAAACAATGCTGTCTTGCGCAACTTGCTATTAACCCCGTCAAAACGCTTTGCTTCGTGTTTTTGTGTATTAAACGCACGTATAACCATCATACCCGTTAAACCTTCACGGGTAACCAAATTAACCTTATCAATTAATTTTTGCATTATCTTAAACTTTGGTGTGGCTATGATAATAAACAATGTGATAAACGCAATAATAGCACCCACAGCCAAAGCAATAGCCCAAGCCATAGATGCGTCAGTGCCAAGCACCATCAAAATACCGCCCGCCGCCATTATAGGCGAATATATAACAATGCGTATAGCAATAGCCATCAAAGCCTGCACCTGTTGCACATCGTTTGTAGAGCGTGTGATAAGCGAAGCGGTAGAAAATTGATTGTATTCAGAATTATTAAAACCCGTAACCTTGCTAAAAATCTCACTGCGCAATTTACGTGACAATCCCGTTGCAATACGTGCAGAACAAAGCCCCTGCAATATAGCAACAGTAATAGACCCAAGCGCAATAAGTATCATTATCCCGCCTGTGGTAAGCACAAAATTCATCTGGTGAGCATCCATATCTACACCAAGCCGCTCATATTCAGAACGAATAAACTCAATTGCCAATTGGTTGGTATCCCTAGGGTCAAAATCCGCAGAGCCAAATTGTAATCGAGCAACAGCTTGTGTGATAAGCTCATACGAGCCTTCCGTAATCTCAAAATCAATACTTGTATCTCTAATCTCAAGCCACCAAACTAACTCGTCATAAACATCTGCGGGTAAAATCTCTCGCAAATCTGCATAACCTTCTGGTGTAAGGCGTGTAGGCACGGTATAATCTATGCCACCCTGCGCAATACCCACATCCACAATATTGCTCATCAAATTAGGCAAAGCCAGCTCGCCCGCCGCCCTAGCAATAAGCAATACAACAGCAATAAAAAACAATGGCAAAAAAGGCTTGCCGTACCTATGTAATAACTTAATCATCTACACATCAATCCCTTTTATTAAACTATAAAACAAATCCATTTTACCATATTTTAAACCAATTGAAAACCTCTTTTGCAACACAAAAATAGACTTGTACAGAAATTACCTCGCAACCATCAAACTATATGCCGTATCCCTAGCAATGTTAGCTGCATTGCGGTAATTACCTTTTTTCATCTGCTCCTCTATTTTATCCAATACAGCTTTACTGCTTCTTTTCAAAGGTTTTTGACGCAATCTTTCAATAAGGTCGCCAACCGTATCTCTATCATTATCTTCACAAAACGACGCTATAACCATCATCTGTTTTGCGGTATATGCTATATCCTCGTTCGGCTCTGGCTCTGTATCTACTGTAGCCACCAATGGTTGCTTAGGTGCTTCCTGCTCGGCTTCCTCAGCTTTAATAAATTTTCTTAAACATTCATCCAATTTCCTAGTATCAATTGGTTTCGAGATAAAATCGGAAAAACCATTGTCTAAAAAAGTCTTTGCCGCACCAACAGTAGCATTAGCCGTCAACGCAACAATGGGTCGGTCATAGCCCATATCACGCAATATTTTCGTTGCTTCCATACCATCCATATCCGGCATCATATGGTCCATAAAAATTATATCGTACACCTTATCGCCCTTTACACGATAAATGGCTTTTAACCCGCTATCTACCGTTTCTACATCTAGCTTATAAGGCGCAAGCATACCTTCAACAACATAAAGATTAGACTCCACATCATCCACAACCAAAACCCTGCCATTTAATTTTGTGCGGGTGCTTGCAAAATTTGACCTATTTAAAAAGGTCTTTGCAGATTCAAATTTTTGCAGGCTTTGTGCTGCTTCCGCCCCCAACAAAGCCTCGCCGTGTATTTTTTGCGGTATACGTACACTAAATGTAGAGCCAGCACCTATCTTGCTTTGCACGTCAATATCGCCGCCCATCATCTTGATAAGCGAGTGCGTAATTGGCATACCAAGACCCGTGCCTTCAATAGAGCGGTTGTTCTCTATATTAAATCTTGAATATTCATCACCAAACAGATTTTCAAGCTGTCTGGCATCCATACCCTGCCCAGTGTCAGATATATCAATAACAAGCATAGCTTCGGTATATGACAATATGTCCGTCCTAAAATTAAGCGTTACAGTGCCCTTTGCGGTGTATTTAAAGGCATTGGATAATAGGTTGTTCAAAATTTGTTTTATGCGTATTTCATCACCAACCAAATGCGTCGGTAATGCCTGGTCTACATTAAGTTCAAGCTCGACAGGCTTATCCTTTGCATACATCATATTTAACTGCACCGTGTCGGTTATAAGGCTTGATGTTTCGTATACTATCGGCACAATCTCCATCTTGCCCGCTTCTACCTTAGAAAGGTCAAGTATATCGTTTATTATAGACAATAGCATTTTAGACGAGTTGTAGATACGCCCAAAAGCCTCCTCGGCTTCGTCATTATGCGTGCCTTTGCGCAATTCTATTTCTGCAATACCCATTACAGAGTTCATCGGTGTGCGTATCTCGTGGCTCATTCTTGCCAAAAATTTTGTTTTCGCTTTGCTTTCTTCTGCCGCTTCACGCTCTTTTTCAAGAGCCGCTTTTATAGGACGCAAATCTTGGTTATAGGTTACAACAATATATCCATTTTCACCCTTTAAGCGTACAACGGTTGTTTCAAATGGTATCAAATTTCCATCTGCATCAATATGCATCCATTCTGCTCGTGAAGAACCCTCATGCAATGCAAGGTCAACCAACTGGCGGTTTTTTTCTAAAGAAAGCGTACCGCAAGGTTGGTATTCTGGCGAAAATTCGTAATAACGGCTTAAATATTCATCTTTGTCTTTTAAATCAAAAATCTTTGCAGTGGGTTCGTTACAGCCAACCAGCTCAAGGTTTTCATTCCAAATTTCGACAAAAAACGGTGCGGCATCCAAATACATTTGGGTTAGCTCATGTGCATTTTGTTCACGAGCAATAGCCGCAAGAGCCCCCCGCAAATCGCTTTGGAAGCATAGTATGGCAGGCTCGCCTTGATAATCAGCAATCACCAATGTAATCTCGCACGGTATCAGCTCGCCCATAAGGTTTTGGTGTATATATTCAAATCTTTCGTAACCAGTTTTAACTACAGATGATATTCTTTCTGACAAATCTTCCTCAATAGCTCGCCCTTCATCCGCCTGCGGAAAAATTTCTAAAAATCTCTTTTTAAATTCATCTTGACTAGAAAAACCAAACAAATCCAAAGCCGCTTGGTTTATGTCAATAGGCTCGAACTTGTAATTATTATTTTCTACCATTTTTAATTGCATCATAAAACAAGATATTGGTGCGGCATTCATCATCAACGAAGCACGTTTATCTGCCTCAAAAACTTTTTCAGCCGCTGCCTTAATCTCGCGTGCATCAAAGCTATAACCTATTACCATATTTTTGCCCTGCTGTACTACACGGATAAACTGGGCTTCATACGGCACAGGCTCGCCTTCAGCTGTCAAATGCGTCCATTCAAAACGCACAAAACCATCACGCATTGCGGTTTCAAAATGATTCTTTAATACTTCGTCAGAAGAAGAACCATCAGGTTGATGTTCGCCCGCAAACTCTTTAAAACGGGCTTTATAGTCCGCAAAGGTTGCAACGCCCGAAATATCAAGCATTTTTTGGTTGCAGTAAACCATATCAAAATTTTCATCCCAAATTTCAACACATAAAGGCGAGCTATCCATCAAAATTTGGTTAAGCTCTGTAGCTTCTTTCTCGCTGTTTCTTAAAGTTGCTTCTTCGGTCAAATCACGCAGATACTCCACAACAATATAACGGTTTTCGTAAGCAAGCCGTACCCAAGTAGCCTCTGACGGAAAAAGCTCGCCGTCTGTACACATAGAAATAAATTCACCTTTGGCATAACCTTCTGCATACGCTTTGCCAAGCATTTCGTCAAGCCAAGTTTGTGAATGTCTGCCGTCTGGCTGATATTCTGGCATAGTAGTATTTGCAATATTTTTACTGCCGCCCCTAATTTCTTCAGATAATTTAAACATACGCAACGCTTCACGGTTTGCAATTAAAACCTCAGACTCTTTGTCATAAAGGCTAATTGCAAGCGGTGCCGTGTCCAGCATTAAACGCATACGTGTTTCTGCATCACGCTCTCTTGCGGCGGCGGCACGCATACGTTGCAAAACAGAACCAACCACAATAAATGTGGCAATAGCAAGTAAAGATGTAGCCACCAAACCAACAACAACAGGTGTGGTTATTTGTATAATATATGATGTTGGTATGAGTGTAACAACATACCAATCTGTTATGCCTTGTCTTGTGCCAATATATGTAGCTCCGCCGCTTTGATAATAACCGCCGTCTTGTAATATATCAATCAAATGAACATAAAAGCCCTTATCAACATCATCTTCTGCAAAGCCTTCGCTAATATGAAAAAGCAACCCGCCGTCAGCGTTTAATACAAAAGAATTATTTGCAGAACTATCATCGTCTTGAATAATATAATTTTGAAACGCACCAAAAGAAAGACTGGCGGCAGAAACCCCTTCGCTATCATTCGCATCATTAACGGTGCGTGCCACGGCAAATGTCATCTCTTGCGTAACAATGCTCATATATGGTTCGGAAAAAACAATCTGCCCTGGGCTTTGTACGGCGGCAATATACCACGCACGCTCTGGTGCAAACGTATTGGTATTCCATCCACCGCCATATAAAATATGACCATCAGGAAAGCCCGTAAAAACAAGATTAATTCCGTCAATATTTTCTGATTGTACACCAAAATGGTTGATGATAGTAGCCGTAGAAATATCATCATCACGCAACATAGCTACATTATTTTCTACCTGATTTGCCTTAACAGCAAGCCAACGATCCATTTGGCTAACAAGTGCAAGGTTTTGCTGTCTAGCGGTATTTATGCTTTCGTTGTATAAAGACAAATAGGACAAAATACCAGTAGTAACCGCAAGCGCAACAAAAATAAGGACAATAAAAATTAAAATGGGCGTTGCTATATTAACCTTCCTTTTCGTAGGCATCCCACCACACCTTCCGATTAAATTTTTTATATTTTTATAACCATTATAACACACTTTCAACTAACAAACAATCTCATCTTTTTTACAAATCTCTTATCAACAACCCCGTCATTGCGAAGGTTGACAAATACGTAGGGCAGTGTATAACAAGCCCAAAGCAATCCAGTAGGAGGTTTACAACCGCATCAACAACAATTATACCACAAATAAAAAACAAACACAAGATTATTGTGTTTGTTTTAACAATTTTAAACTAAATTACTTTAGCTTAAAAAGAGCAACCTTTTCACGAAGCATTAACGATTGCGAATTTAATTCTTGGCTTGCGGCGGCAGATTCTTCCGCCAAAGCAGATGTGTCGGTTACCACACCAGTTATTTGTGCCACATTTTGTTTTATAGCGGTTATAGAATCTAGCTGTTCGCCCGAAATTCCTGCAATATTTACTATAAGGTCAGAAATCTTGTCTATATTATTGGTTATTGTTTCAAAAGATTCTACAACCTCGCGTGCGGCTTGTATGCCTTGCTGTACATTTTCGTGGTCGTTTTCTATTATTGCGTTGGTTTCGTTTGCGCTGGCTTGGCTTCTACCTGCCAATGTGCGAACCTCGTCCGCAACCACGCTAAAGCCCTTACCCTGGTCGCCAGCCCTAGCCGCTTCAACAGAAGCATTAAGCGCAAGCAAATTGGTTTGGAAAGCAATGTTTTTTATGGTGTCTAATATCTTTGATATACCGTCGCTGGATTCTTCTATTTGCCCCATAATTTGCGTCATAGAATCAACCGCACTTTGTCCTTGCTCGGCATAATGTTTTGACATCTCGGTATTTGTTTTAGCTAACAACGCATTTTCACTGGCATTGGTCGCCTTTTCGTAAATAGAATATATAGAGCCGCTTAATTCTTCTATAGAAGCCGTTTGACGCTGTGCGCCATTCGCCAGATGTATTGCAGAATGCGAAATCTGCTCTGCCCCACTGGCTACGTGTTCAACAGATAACCTAATTTCCGATATTATGTCGTTAAGGGAAGCTAAGATTGTTTTTAACGATTCTTTAATAGGGGCATATTCACCAATATAGTAATCTTCGTGTATGTTTGCGGTCAAATCACCGTCGGCTATTTTTGCAAGCACGCGCGAAACTTCGTCAATAACCTCACGTATATGTACATTTGCAAGGTCGCAAGCCTTGCCCACCACATCAAAACGTCCTTTTAAACCAACATCGCCAAGCAATGTAAAATCGCCATTGCTCATTAAAAGAACATTATCTTCAATTTCTTTAAGGGGCATTTCAACAGCCAGCATCAAATTGTTTAAGGTGCCAACAAGCTCTGCCCATTTGCCTTTAAATTTTGTATGGTCTACAGAAACATCAAAGTTACCGCTTTTAGCAGATGTTGCTAAAAGCAAAGCAGAATCATAAATTTCTTGCAAATTAGTTGTAACACTGCGTATGGTTTGCGGCAAAATTATCATATCACCCGGCAAATCGTCAATTTCAACATCAAAATTACCATCGCTAATTTGTTTTACTATACTTATAACCCCAAGCATATCTTTTACTTGTGTGTCAATAAGATTGTTTATACTGACCATCATATCTTTAAAAGAATTATCGTATTTTTGTGTATCAATACGGTAATTTATATTGCCCTTGCCACTAAATTCGGCATCAACACGGGTCAAATCATCTACCATAGATTTTATTATATCTACAAGATTATAAACATCACGCTTTAACACACCTATTTCGTTTTTAGTAATATCGGCTCTGTCTATATTAATATTAACATTGCCCACCGAAACTTCACCTATTACATCAACAATGTTGTCTATTGGCTTAGTTATACTGTGTGAAACATAAACAGTTAGAAAAATTGCCATAATCACAGCAATAGCCAATACAACGGCGGCAATAATTGTGCTGTTGCGAAGACTTGCCATTGCGCTATCGGCACTGTTGGTAGCTTTTTGAAAATTAAATGCAGAAAGATATTGCATCTCTGTTTTTATAATGCTATCAAGAGGGGTTAAATCCTCGTCAAGTATGCGGAAGGCTTCGGATGTGTTGCGCTCGCCGCCAAAACCCATCACAGGAAGCAAATAGTTTATTGCTATATAAGAATATTGCTCGATAGCATCATATGCTCGTCTTACAGAGGCGTACTCCAAAGACGTGGGAGAGGGGAGGGCGACTGCCATATTATCTACATATGCTTGCAAATACTGCTGTGCCGAATCTAAATTGCGTCTTGCTTCATCAACGTAACTTTGCGTATTCAATAAAACCACTGGATGACCCAAATCACGCAAAATAGAGCGTGCGCTACCATATGCAACAGAAAAACGAACCATATAATCCATAGATGCAGTTATTGTTTCTTTGTCGCTAACTGTTTCGTTTGCCAAATTGCTCATAGAAACCAACGAAACAGCTGTAGGGATAATGGTTAACAAAATAACAACCAAGAAACAAACCGCAAGTTTTTTAGAAATTTTAAAATTCTTCATTTTAGCTCTCCCTTTTGAAATTTATTTGGTCAACAAAGGCAAACAATAGTTGCATAGCTTAAAATTCTATTTAAACACCATTATAACACAAATCCATATTCAAAAAATAGGCGTAAAATATAGTGTAAATAGACATTATAAAGTTAGTATAGCTAACATCATCTCAATCAGTGAATGACTGCGCTCCAAAATTCGGCGATAAAGACACAATATATTGTGTCTTTACAATTGCGGCTTGCATTCACTGCTTCAAGGCTTGTTCGCTTTAACCTATTAAATTTTCAAAATAAAAAACAAGCACAATGGTCTTGTGTATCTGCGTTGGGAGTTTTTATTAGCTAAAGGAGATCGAAACCGTTGCTACGCCAGGTTTAACAACGAAAATCAACTATATTAAAACCACAGATACACAAGACCATTGTGCTTGTAAAGGATTAGTTATGTTTCGGTAAGATAATCTATATTGTTTACATTAACATAAATAAACAACTATGTAACCACATCAAGGTGGGGTATTTAGTGATGTTATTTTACTATTTCCACAAATAAAAAAATTTTATAATAAAAAACACATTCAAACTCTGCATTGCAACAGACCGTGAATGTGCTTGACCTTATTTTTGTATAAAGATTATATTTCGGGTTATTTCTTCATTTGGCAGGGTTAGCTCTGTAATTTTATCTACAACCGCACCCAGCTTTTTAATTATGGGCTTGGCGGTGGCTAATTCGTCCGCATAATTTGGACCTTTCATTGCGATAAATGCGCCGCCTTGCTTAACAAAAGGCAAACACCAACCACATAATTTGTCCATTGCGGCAACTGCACGCGACACGGCAAAATCAAAACCTTTTGCATACCCTTTTTCTTTTTGCAAATCTTCTGCCCGTGCGTGTATTGTGCATATGTCTGTAAGTGCAAGACGTTCAATGGCTTCATCAAGAAATTTCAGCTTCTTAGCTCTAGCATCCAAAAGCGTTATGTAAAGGTCGGGTCGGGCTATTTTTAACACCATACCTGGCAAACCTGCACCAGTGCCAATATCAATCACTCTTGACCCTTGCGGCAAATGCGACACCAATGTAAGGCAATCTAAAAGATGTTTTGCAATAAAATCATGCTCATCCGTAATCGCTGTCAAATTAACCTTTTCATTATATTCCAGCATAAAATCTTTGTACGCCAATAAATCGGTAATAGCTTTATTGCTCAAATCAACCCCAAGCTCCAAAGCCCCGTTTTTCAACATCTCTCGCAAACTCAAGATAATCCTCCCAACTTACGTTTCTCTAAATAAACTAGCAAATTCGATACATCCGCAGGATTAACGCCGGTTATCCTGCTGGCTTGCCCTATATTAGCGGGGCGTAAAGCATTCAATTTCTGTCTTGCTTCCATACGCAAATTACCCACATCATCATAATCAATATCATCAGGCAACCGCCTATTTTCCAATTTCTTAAATTGTTCCACGTGGAACAATTGCTTTGCAATATACCCCTCATACTTTATGGCAATATTAACCTGCTCTGTAACATCTTTAGGTAAGCTCGGACGGTTTTCATCTACAACTGAAAGTATTTCATAGGTCAGCTCGGGTCGTTTTATAAGGTCGGCCAGCTTCACACCAGAGCTAATTTGGGTAGAGTTATGGTGCAACAACAGCTCGCTAAGTATTGGGCTAGGAGCAACCGTTAGCCCCCTAAGACGTTTAATCTCGTCGTCTATCAACCGCTTTTTCTCCAATAGCCGCCCATATCGCTCATCGTTTATAAGATAACCATAACCACGTGGTGTAAGCCGCAAATCTGCATTATCCTGCCGCAAAAGCAACCTGTATTCCGCACGGCTGGTCATCATCCTATAAGGTTCTTTTGTACCCTTTGTTACCAAATCATCTATCATAACGCCTATATAAGCCTCACTGCGGTCGATAACAAGCGGCGGCTTGCCAAGGATTTTTGCGGCGGCGTTAATGCCTGCAATCAAGCCTTGTGCGGCGGCTTCTTCGTAACCGCTAGAACCGTTAAACTGTCCTGCGGAATATAGTCCTGCAATTGCCTTAAACTCAAGCGTTGGGTGCAGTTGGGTTGCGTCTATACAATCATATTCTATAGCATAGCCAAAGCGCATTATGTGGGCGTTTTCTAAGCCTTTTACTGAAGCATACATAGCTATTTGCACATCTTCGGGCAAAGACGTAGACATTCCTGAAATATAGAGTTCTTGCGTGTTTTCGCCTTCGGGTTCTATAAATACCTGATGACTGGCTTTTTCGCCAAAACGCACCACTTTATCCTCTATAGACGGGCAATACCTTGTGCCTGTGCCGTCTATTTCGCCGCTGTACATAGGGCTTCGGTGTATGTTGGCACGTATTATATCGTGGGTGGTTTCGTTAGTGTGGGTTAGATAGCAGGATATTTGCTTGCGAGCGATACTTTCGGGCGTATTTTCAAAGGAAAACGGCACAATTTCGTCGTCGCCTTTATGTTCTATCATCTGCGAAAAATCTACACCTGCGGCATGTATTCTTGCAGGTGTGCCCGTTTTAAAACGATACATTACTATGCCTGCTTTTTCTAAGGAAGTACGGAGTTTTGTTGATGATGAAAGACCCGCAGGACCTGTTTGAGTGCTTACTTCGCCCCAAATGCAACGGGCGTTTAAATATGTGCCTGTGGCGATTATAACAGTCTTTGCTGGGTATTTTGCACCAGAAGCGGTAATAACACCCGCTATTTCGGAATTTTCGACAAGTATATCTATAACTTCAGATTGGATGATTTGTAGGTTTGGGATATTTTCCAATGTACGCTTCATTTCTTGCGAATATTTGAATTTATCAGCTTGCGCACGTAACGAATGTACAGCGGGGCCCTTGCCAAGATTTAGCATTTTTGATTGTATATATGTTTTGTCTATATTTTTGCCCATTTCGCCGCCTAGCGCATCAATTTCACGCACCAAATGTCCTTTTGATGTGCCGCCTATATTGGGGTTGCAGGGCATCATTGCAATGCTTTCTAAAGAAATGGCGAAGATTTTTACAGACAAACCCATACGAGCCGCCGCAAGTGCCGCTTCACAGCCTGCGTGTCCTACTCCTATTACTATTATATTTGATGGTTTGGCTATGTACATCTGGGATGACCCTCCTTATTGAAATGGGACACCGGTTAAAACCGGTTAAAAAGTTCCGACTCAGAGTCGGCTTAGGTGGCTCTCAGCCGTATTTTATCAACCGGTTTTAACCGGTGTTACTTACCCAAACAAAAATCTGCAAAAATTTTATTTATCAATTCTTCATCCACCACAATGCCTGTTATTTCGCCAATTGCGGCATAGGTGTCTTGTATATCAATTGCCACCATATCTATAAACATTCCCATATCAATTGCGTTTATTGCGGATTTTATAGAGCTTTTGGCTATGTTTAAAAGGTTGATGTGACGTACATTTGTTACCATATCTTGATTATATTGTAAATTGTTTATTGCAAAAATTTCTTTGATTTTTGTAGACAATTCTTCAATGCCTTTATGGTCTTTGGCAGAGATTGTTACATATGGTATCGGGATTTTGTTTAAATCTATTTTTTGCGGCAAATCGCATTTATTTACCACTGCTATCATATTTTTATGGGCTTGCTCGGAAATAAATTTATCATCTAAATCTTCACTGCCATCTAGCACCAACAGCACCAAATCGGCGTTTTCGCTTTCTTTTATAGAGCGTTTAACGCCTTCGTTTTCTACAATATCGTCCGTTTCTCTAATGCCTGCCGTGTCCGCTATTATCAAAAAAATATCACCTAGCTTAATTGTTTCACGCAGTACATCACGGGTTGTGCCTGCTATATGGGTTACAATGGCACGTTCTTGACCAATTAGAGCGTTAAGAAGGGAAGATTTTCCAACGTTTGGGCGACCTATAATGGCGGTTTTAATGCCTTCGCGTATCAATTGTCCTTGGTTTGCCGTTGCAAGTAATTTATCTATTTGCGACAAAATATCTTTAAGTCTGATTTTAACGTCCTGCGCCACAATTTCGGCTTCTTCGTGTTCTGGGTAATCAATTGACATCTCTATGCGGGCTAATATATTTAAAAGGTCATTTGTGCAGACCCTTAAAAGCTGTGCAAGCCGTCCAGAAAGCTGGTTTATGGCCGCTTTATACGAGGCTTCGCTTTTGGCGGAAATTACATCCATAACGGCTTCTGCTTGGGATAGGTCAATGCGACCCGCTAAAAATGCACGTTTTGTAAATTCGCCTGCTTCTGCAAGTCTTGCGCCGTTTGCAAGTATTAATGATAAAACCTTATTTACAGCCAATGTGCCGCCGTGGCAGTTAATTTCTACTACATTTTGACGGGTGAAAGTGCGTGGTGCTAACATTACGCTAACTAGTACCTCGTCTAACCTTTGTTTGCCGTCGACTATCCATCCATAATATATTCTATGGCTTTCAAACTCACCTTTATTTTTACACACAAAAATCTTGTCCAAAATATGCAGAGCATCATCCCCGCTTATACGAACAATTGAAACAGCACCACCTGTTGGGGCTAAAATTCCAACAATGGTATCATCTAAATTAAATCTTGAGTTTTTGCGCACAAAATCACCTTTTAGCAGTATATCATATATTTTATTTAATTGCAATATCGCAGTATCAAATAAGGGTTGTTTGACCATACTATTACAGATATAGAAAAAAATGGGTTTGTGGGTGATGTTATGGAAAAATTTGTGATAGAGCACAGCGGACGGCTGATGGGGCGTGTGCGCATTGGTGGCAGTAAAAATTCGGTATTGCCTATAATTGCGGCGACTTTGCTGACGGACAAAGAATGTGTTATACAAGATGTGCCAAAATTAACAGATGTACTTATAATGCAAAACCTAATAGAAGATTTGGGCGGGAAAACGGCTTGGACGGAAGATGAAAAGCTGATAGTACGCACTGAGGATATTGTCAAAACACAAGCATCGTACGAGCTGTGTACAAAAATGCGAGCATCTTTTTTGGTGGCTGGTCCTATATTGGCACGTTGCGGCGAAGTTAAAATTTCTATGCCTGGTGGATGCGCCATTGGCTCACGCCCTGTTGACCTACATTTAAAAGGGCTTGCGGCTTTGGGTGCGGAGATTTCGCAGGAACACGGATATATTTACGCTAAAGCAGATAAACTGGTTGGTGCAAATATTTATCTTGATTTTCCATCTGTTGGGGCTACGGAAAATATAATGATGGCGGCGGTTTTGGCAGAGGGTCAGACTATTATACAAAATGCCGCTGTAGAGCCTGAAATTGTAGATTTGTCTAATTTTTTAACATCAATGGGCGCACAGATTAGGGGTAGCGGTACGGATACGATAAAGATAACGGGTGTAGATAAATTGCACGGAACTAATCATCAAGTTATACCCGACCGTATAGAGGCGGGGACTTTTATGATAGCCGCCGCTATTACCGACGGTGATGTGTTTTTGGAAAATATTGTTATAGACCATTTAAAACCAGCCATTGCAAAATTGCGTGAAATGGGTGTTGAGATTGACGAAGCAGAAGATGGCATACGTGTAAAAGGCAGCCCTGATAGAAAGCCGATTGACATTAAAACCCTGCCGTATCCTGGTTTTCCTACAGATATGCAGGCGCAGTTTTTATCATTATTGACTATTACACCAGGGACGAATATTGTAACAGAAACGGTGTTTGAAAACCGCTTTATGCATGTGCCGGAGCTTATTAGGATGGGAGCGGATATCAAGATAGACAGCCGTTCTGCGATAATTGAAGGGGTGCAAAAGTTGACGGGGACGCAGGTGCGTGCAAGCGATTTGCGTGCAGGTGCGGCGTTAATGCTTGCGGCTTTGGCGGCGACGGGTACTACGGAGATACACGATATTTATCATATTGATAGAGGATATTATAATTTTGATACAAAATTACGTGAGCTGGGAGCGAAGATACGTCGTGAAGAAAAGACTTGCTGATAAAAGAAAATAAAAATCGGAACGCCGAGGGTGCGTTCCGATTTTTCACCAACTATATAATTTGCCGCAAGGGCGTTTTTGTGGTGGCTCGCCGAAGGATTTTAGATATTCTTGCTCTAGCTCCTTAATCTTTTTATAGTCGGCGGTTATTTCTTCTTTAAGTTGTTGTGACACGGCAATATGTGAAAACTGGTCAACAGTCATTTCGCTTCTTGCGACCCTGTTTACGATATTATTTAAGTCTGTGCAGATTCTAATCTTGCTCCTCATATGCCATTACCGCCTCCTATATTCAACTTATAACACAGTGATTTATGCACAATTATACATCATAATATGCGTAATTGCAAGTGCTTTTTATCATTTTTTGCGCATTAATATATGTGTATTCTTTACATAGGAGGTGCGTGATATGGATGTTTTAGAAAGAATTACGCAAATGAAGAACCAAAGAGGGTGGAGCAATTATAAGCTAGCTAAGGAAGCTGGGTTACCGGAAGGCTCTTTAAACAACCTTTTTAGGCTTAATCACCAGCCGTCTATGGCGACATTGGATGCTATTTGTAAGGGTTTTGGTATTAGTCTTTCGCAATTTTTTGCGCAAAATGGTGAAGCGATTACGCTAAATAAAGAGCAAAAAGATTTGCTTGATATTTGGAGTGCGTTAAACACAAACCAAAGGACTTCGTTGTTGGATTTATTAAAGTCTATGCAAAACTAAATTAGTTCGACCATTTTACTTGGTGCCAAGCGGTTTGCTAGGTGCAGGTTTGTTTGTGTGTCTAGGTTGATTTTATTTGCCAGCAGTATGTTTTTAACCGTTTCGTATGCTAATATGGGGCGGTTATTTTCTTGGCTTAGATGGGCTAGGAATATATGCTTTGTTTTAGACGAATAATTTTCGGCTAAAAATACGCCGCAAGCCGTATTGGATAGATGACCGATATTGCTTAAAATGCGTTGCTTTAGACGCGCAGGATAAGAGCCGTTTTTTAACATATCTAGGTCGTGGTTTGCTTCTATTATTATAATATCCGCATTTGCGAAGTTTTTTTCTGCATTTTCGCAAATATGCCCTAGGTCGGTTGCTATGGCTATTTTATGTTTGTCGGTTTTAATTGTATAGCCCACAGGCTCGTTTGCGTCGTGGTTGATGTTAAAGGGTGTTACTTCCATACCGTCCAGTGCGATGGAAATATTTGGACGCACCAAAAAATGGTTGTGAGCAGGGATTTTGCCTAGGTCTGCACCTGCCGCTGTGCCTGCTGTCATATAGACGGGTATGTTAAAACGGCGGGACAAAATGCCCGCACCTTTTGTATGGTCGGTGTGTTCGTGGGTGATAAATATTGCGGTAAGCTCTGCGGCGTTGACACCTGCGCTTGTCAACAATTGCTCTAACGCTTTGCCTGAAAGCCCTGCGTCTATCAAAATTTTATCACTGCCTGATGAAATAAAAGCACAATTGCCGCTTGAACCGCTGGCAATTGTGCAAAATTTTATGGACATAAATGTTTTAAGCCTCCATCAACATTGGCAAATCGTCATCGCTACTAACACGGCGAACCTCTGCACCTAATGCTGATAATTTTTGTACGATTTTTTCGTAGCCTCTATCAATATAATATAGATTGGATATTTTTGTTGTGCCTTCTGCGGCTAGAGCGGCAAGCATTAATGCGGCACCTGCACGCAGGTCCGTCGCAACGACCTCTGCACCTGTTAGACGGCTTGCACCTTCTACGACAGCCATTCTACCTTCTAGTGTTATTTTTGCACCAAGGCGGGTTAGCTGGTCAACGTATTGAAAGCGGGTGTCGAACACAGTTTCGTTTACATAACTAACACCTTCGCATTGGGTTAATAGTGTTGTCATTTGCGGTTGTAGGTCTGTGGGGAAGCCAGGGTAATATAGCGTTTTAACATTGGCGGCGGATAGGGGTTTTTTGGCTATAACCCTAATCCAATCTTCACGCACGACAAGCTCTGCACCTACTTCTTGTAGTTTTGCCGTAAGTGATTCCATATGTTTTGGTATTATGTTACAAACCTTTACATCGCCGCAGGTTATTGCGGCGGCTATCATATACGTACCTGCTTCTATTTGGTCTGGAATTATAGAATACCGCTTGCCTTCCAACTTATCCACACCTGTTATGCGTATAACGTCGGTGCCGGCACCTTTTATTTTTGCGCCGCACATATTAAGGAAGTTTGCGCAATCTACAATATGTGGTTCTTTTGCGGCGTTTTCTATTGTTGTTGTACCTTCGGCATAAACTGCCGCCATCATAATGTTTATTGTAGCACCGACGGACGCAACATCAAGAAATATTTGCGTACCAACAAGGTTACTGGCTTCTGCCGTAACCTTGCCGTGTTCTTGCACAACTTTCGCGCCTAAATTTTCAAAGCCTTTAATATGTAGGTCTATGGGACGCACACCAAAATTGCAACCGCCTGGCATTGGCACATCTGCCTTTTTAAAACGCCCTAGCAATGCACCAATCAAATAATAGGACGCACGCATATCTTTAAGCTGTTCTGGGGTTATTCTTGTTGTGCAAATATTGCTTGCGTCAATTTGCAGAGTGTCGTCTGACAAAAATTTACATTCGGCACCCATAGAGCGCAATACGCCTACGTAGCTTGCCACGTCCTCTATTTGCGGTAGGTTTTCGATAATACAAACACCATCAACCAATAAAGCCGCAGGAATAATAGCAACGGCGGCATTTTTTGCCCCGCTGATGTTTACCGTGCCACGCAGTGGCTTGCTTCCATTTATAATAAAATGCTCCAAATCAACACCTCATTTTTATCATAAGAAACCCTTTGCAAAAAGGGTTTCTTATGATTATACCACCTCCTAGTAATAAGTGCAACAGCAAATTTAAAAAATATTCGCAAAATTTCAACAAAATTTCTGTATAATTTTATGCGGTAATTTTGGGTGGGTATGGATAGTCTTCAATAACATCACACAAATTGGCAGGAGTAGCACCTTGGCTTGCAAGGAAGTTGATAAGGTCTTCGATATATAAGACATTATCGGTTATTGAGTCTGTACCTTCTTCACTTACAATTTTGCCGTTATGGTCATACATAACAATAAATACGCCATAAGATTCTGGGTATTTGTTATTGGGAAAGCCGGATTTGTAATAATGCAATTCCAGACCTTCGTCTGTTCTTTCAAAATCCTCTTTGTACTCTGCACTTACTTCTGATAACTTTACAATTCTAAACGGTTCACTCATAGTGAGCCCTCCTTTGAAGTAATTTAATTTTTTTGAAATATTATTTAATCGATTAAATGAATATATTGCTAGCATAACACAATATTTTTGTGAAGTCTATAGATGTGGATGAATCTGTTAATAAATTATCAATATATCGAGCATATCCACATAAAATCGTATATGTTAACAAATTTTCAACACTGAATAAAGATTTTCGAACATATATTTCAACAATTTTTGATACTTAATAAAAATATCTATTAATTGTAAATATTATTCAGGCTTCTAGTTTTTGCCGCAACACTTTCAAGACACGTTTTTCTATACGGCTTACTTGCACTTGGCTAACGCCAATGGCTTCTGCTATTTGGCTTTGGGTTTTGTCTTGAAAATACCGCATTACTATCACCTGCCTTTCTTTTGGGTCTAATGCGGTTATTACCTCACGCAGGGCTATTTTGTCTATCATTTTATCGCTGGTGTCTTCGCTGTTTAGCTCTAGCTTGTCCAGCAAATAAACTGGGCTGCCATCGCCTTGATGTACTATGGCATATATAGACTCTACTTCAAAGCCTGCATCCATAGCTAGTGTTAAATCTTCTACATCTATATTTAAGGCGGCGGCTATTTCTGCTATGCTGGGTACTTTGCCTGTTTTTTGCTGTAGATTTTCTTGCATATATTTTGCTTTGGTGGCGATTTCTTTTAATGGACGACTGACCTTTATCATACCATCATCCCGCAAAAACCGCTTTATTTCGCCCATTATCATAGGCACGGCATATGTAGAGAATCTTACGCCAAAATTTACATCAAATTTATCTATGCATTTTATTAGACCTATTGTGCCAATTTGGAACAAATCTTCCAGCTCGTAACCGCGGTTTGAAAACTTTTTTACCACCGACCATACCAAGCCCGTATTTTGGGCGACAATTGCATCTCTTGCACGCATATCACCTTTTTGCGAGCGTTCTATTAGCGCAAAGGTATCGTCATAGGTTTTTTCTGCTATGCTTGTCATTATATCCCTCCAAATCCCCCCTTTATGTAGTGATTTTCTTGCGCATTTCTATAGTCGTGCCTTTGTTTGGTGTAGAATGTACGTCAACTTTATCCATAAATTCTTCCATAACGGTAAAACCCATTCCGCTACGTTCTTCATCAGGTTTGGATGTAAAAAGCGGTTCTCGGGCGGCGGCAATGTCTTCTATACCACGTCCTTTGTCACTGATTTCTATAATAATTTCATTGCCGTCTATTTCGCAACCCATAAAAATCCATTGCTCATCTGTATAGCCTTCATAGCCGTGTATTATTGCATTGGTTACTGCTTCGCTGACAGCGGTTTTAATCTCGGTAAGTTCTGCCAAACTTGGGTTTAGCTGTGTTGCAAAAGCCGCCGCACAAACACGGGCAAATGCTTGGTTTTGCGATAGTGCCAAAAAATTTATTTCTGTCCTGTTTTGCATTTTTATCCCCCCTTATGCGTTAGCAATATTATTTTCTATTTCATCCAAGCCTGCAAAGCAAGGTATAATGCGCTTTAACCCGCTTATTTCAAAAATACGCCCAACATCTGTGCCTATATTGATGGCAAAAACACGACCGCCGATTTTTGCAAGCTCTTTATACCGTCCAATTACCATACCAATACCAGAGCTATCCATAAAACCAACGTGGGCAAAATCGAACACAATATTTTTTGCGTTAGATGCCGAAAATTCTTTTTCTACAGCATATTTTATGTTTTGTGCTGTGTGGTGGTCAATTTCGCCACGTATCTTTACAACTAGATTACCATTTCTTTCTACAAATTGTATGTCCATATAAAAACCTCCTCATATGTTGTCATTACATTATTATCCAATTATACCAATAATTGAAAATATTGTCAAGCCTTTTTTTGACAATTTTACGAAAAAATTTTTCAAGCAAAATAACAATAAAAAAAGGCGATGTAATATCGCCTTTAACTTCTATAAAGATAAAACCAATTGCACGCCAGAGCTTATTATCATTAGTACCCCAAAACCGCCTGCAACCCAAGGCGAAATTTTTCTTGCGGGGTTTTTTCTTAGAATAAATGCAAGAATCAAAAGCCCTGCACCTATTAGTATTGTTACTATCCAAGCGGCTCTAAAAAATGGTATTAAAGTTGTTATTATTTCTGATAAATTTGATAAAATCATTTTAAATTCTCCTATTCAACAATATTTGGTATTAAGATGTCTATCATAAAATCGACTGTTGCGAGATAGTCGTGGGTTAATGATAAAGCATCTTTTGCATAAATGGTGGAAAGCAATGCAGAAAGTGCGGCATAGGCAAGGTTTTCGTTGGTTTTCAACCGCAGATTGGCGGTTTGTATGGCTTTGCGGAAAAACACAATACTGTCGAATTTGATATGTTCGATAGCGTCCGGCGATAGCTTTGTTATAAACGACTGGTAGTCGGGCTTGCTTATGTCATAAAGAAATGGTTTTTCGTCATATTTTCTTAACATTTCTTTTATTGCTTTGGCAAAGCCGTCTTTGCTGGGGTTGTTTTGGCAAACTTCCAAAAACTCGCTTGCAAGTTTTTTCTGAATATCAACAACGGTTTCAAAAAACAAATATTCTTTTGCGGGATATATTACGTAAAAAGTGCCAATTGCGATTTTTGCCGCCTGGCAAATTTCTTTAATATTTGTTTTTTTATATCCATTGGTTATCCAGCCTTGCTCGCACAAATCTTTTAGCTTTTGCCTTAGCTCTAATTTATCATTATCGCTTAGCACAGGTTTTGCAGGCATATGTAACCTCCTTTTAATATGATTATTTGCTTATGAATATTAATATAAAAATGTTCATAAGCAAATAATATCACCTCTAATAAGTTTTGTCAAGCATTTTTTTAAAATAATAATTTCTAAATAAAAAATCCCCGCTTTTACACGGGGGAAAAATTGTATTATCTTTTAGGTGCTATCACAATATTTCTATAGGGGTCTTTGCCTTCGCTGTGTGTGGTTATGCCTCGGTCGCCTTGCAGTGCTGCGTGGATAATGCGGCGTTCAAAGGTGCTCATTGGCTCTAGTTTAACAGAACGCTTGGTTGTTTTAACCTTGCGGGCTATGCTTAACGCCAGTTTTTCAAGCGATTCTTTGCGGCGTTGCCTGTAATCTTCTGCATCAAGCGACACATTTAAAAACGGTGCTGTGCCTTTATTTACCGCAAGACTAACAAGATACTGCAAGTTGTCAAGTGTTTGCCCACGCTTGCCTATTAATACGCCCATATTTTCGCCGCTCATTACAATATCAAGTTGCTTGTCGGCGGCGGTTGCTTTAACATCTATTGCTATACCCATTGCAACGCCCATTTCTTTAATAAAATCCTGGGCGATTTTTTCTGGATTATAATGCAAAGTAACCTTAACCCTAGCAGGCTTTGCGCCAATGCCTAAAATGCCCTTTGTGCCGGCATCCAAAATCTCTACATCAACATCATCACGATTTGCTTTTAAATGCGCCAAAGCGTCTTGCACAGCTTCTTCAACAGTTTTTGCCATTTTTTCAACGAAACTCATACTGCGACCTCCCTATCTTCTATCCCTATCCTTAGCTTTTTTGTCTTTAGATGGTGCTTTTGGGTCGAGCTTATGCGGGAAAAACTTAAATACAATTAAGTTTTGCGCTATCAAAAACACATTGCCCGCCGTCCAATATAAACCAACCGCAGAAGCCGCCTGCACCGTAAACCAGCCAAACATCAAAGGCATAACAAACATCATCATACGTTGCATCATTTTTTGTTGCGGGTCTGTTGCTGGGTTCATTTTTTGGTTTTGCCAAGTGGAATATACCATTGTACCTGTAGATAAAATTGGGATGATAATGCCAGGCCAAGCCCAACCGGATGGTGTTACAAGGTCAAGCCCAAAAAAGCTCTGCATAGACTGTCTTGCATCATAAGCCCCTTGTACTATCGGAAGATGTGAGGCATATTCTCCTGTTAGGCTATCAAAAACAGTTTGCCAATGTTCTGGCGTAAACAAATGTATTACACGGTTCATATCGCCGACATCCATAGAATAAAATGCACCTTCGACACCGCTGGGTCCAGCACCGCTAAAAGAGGTGTTGCCTACTATATTATTAAAATCACGCAAAATACCTGCCAAAACATCTTGATGCCATTGTACACCAAGGTCGATAAGGGTTTGGGATAATGCAGAATATGCGTCGGTAAAGCTGGGTATAAACAAAAAAGCACGTCCAAACACCGAAAAAAGTGCGATAAATATCGGCATAGATACAAGCATAGGAAGACAAGAAGCCAACATATTAATACCGTATTTTTGGTTTACCGCCTGTATTTCTGCCTGCATTTTACGGCGTAGCTCTGGGTCTTTTGTATTACCGTATTTTTCACGTATTTTGTCCATTTCGGGTTTAGCTAATTGAGATTTTTTGCTGGTTTGCAACATCTTAATTTGGTTGGGTATCAAAGGCGTACGAACAAGTATTGTCATAATAATAATAGAAATACCCAAAGCATTTACAGGTGTTATAGCACTAATGCCCGCATAAATAAAGTTGATGATATGACCAAATACAAAAGAAATTGGTCCGATAATTACCCCCGGCGGGTCTTGTATGTTTATCAAAACAGTGGAGATACTCTGAAATAAAGCGTCCATTTAAATTACTTCCTCCTCAAAAATGTTACGAAACAGGCTACCATAAGCCTTGTTTGTAAAAGCCTTTTGGCGGCACAGGGTCAACGCCGCCAACACAAAAAGGATGACAACGCAAAATACGCCATACAGCCAAAAAGCCGCCCACAAAAAAACCGTGGACACTAAATGCCTCGTAGGCATAGGCAGAACAGCTGGGTATATAGCGGCATCTGGGCAAAAAATGCGGCGATATGGCGGCTTGGTAAAATCTGATAAGCAAAAGTGCGACAATCTTCATCTATGCAATCCCTGCCTTTTAAAAAGATGGGATAATGAAGAAACAATTTTATCAAAACCTGCGGAGTGTATGCCAGCCCTTGGCACGACGACAATGTCATAGCCTTGTAAAATGTTAGATTCAATCCGCATATACGCTTCTTTTACACGGCGGCGCATTTTATTTCGCCAAACCGCCTTGTTTGCTGTTTTTTTGCTAACAGAAATACCAAGGCGGTTACGCCCACAATCATTTTTTGCAACAAAAATAAGTAATAAATTATTTGATGCCGCCTTGCCCATTTTGTACAATTGTTTAAATTGTGCGTTTTTCTTTAACGAAACTGTCCATTTCAATGCAAAACGAACTCCTTATGCTATCTACGCAGTTAAAACGTGGCGACCTTTTTTGCGTCGTCTTTGTAAAACATTACGTCCATTAGCTGTGCGCATTCTTTTTCTAAAACCGTGCACCTTCGAGCGTTGACGCTTTTTTGGTTGAAAAGTCATTTTCATCTATATGCACCTCCTTTTATATACAATAACACGGATTACCATTGTACAAGAAAAAATCTCCCAAGTCAAGGGGTTTTTTCGCAAAAGTCAAATAATTTCGATAAAATTGCAATTTTTATTGACTGTAATAAATGATTGACAAAATGTATAGAGGGTGATAATATAGGCGTGAGGTGATTATTAATGAAAAAACTAATGACGATAATCTTTATGCTTGCGGCAGGATTGTTGGTTTTTACGGCTTGCGATAGTTCAAGCGGTGAAGAAGGTATGCACGTAGTGTCAGATGAAACTTATGATGGCTTTGAAACTGTGTCTACCGTGTCTATTTTCTATTACGGACAACAAGACAATGTTCGTGAACGTGGGTATAGAGCCATTATAAATGAATCTTTTGACATAATACGTGAAATGCACAATATCTTTAGCCGCTTTGACGAAGGGACAGATGTTTGGCGCATTAACAATGCTGGCGGCGAATGGGTAGAGGTTAGCGACCACACAATTTATGTATTGCAACGCTCGCTTGAATATAAAGAAATGTCAAATGGCGGCTTTGATGTAACCATTGGTGCGGTAAGCCGATATTGGGGTTTTTCGGGCGTTAATCTGCCCCGTGGCGCAATGCCAACACAACAACAGCTTGACGAGGCTTTGCCCACCGTTGGCACAGATATTATTATAGATGGCAACCGTGTACGTCTTGCACATCCGCAAGCTATGCTTGATTTGGGTGCTGTTGCAAAGGGTTATACCGTTGACTTGATAGCGGAATTATTTAACGAACGTGGTGTTGCAGGCATTGCCAATATGGGCGGCGATACTATGTTAATTGGTGATAGACCCGACGGCGGGCATTGGGGCATTGGGCTTCGTTTGCCTTTTGCCGCACAGATGGGTCTGCCGCTTGATACGCATTTTGGCATAGTGCGTGCGCTTGGCTCTACATCGGCACTTACATCCGCTGTTGACCAGCGCAATTTTATGATGGATGGAAATTTGTATCATCATATACTAGACACAACGACGGGTCGTCCTATTGAAACCAATATAGTGTCGGTTACAGTAATGGCAGAAACAGGGATTTTGGGAGAAGGTATAACGACAGCCATCTTTGCTTTGGGTCCTGCGGCAGGTATGCAACTTGTTGAAAGTATGCCGGGCGTAGAAGCGGTGATATTTGTGGAATATGCCGTTAATCCCGTGTTGATGTCGTCTGGATTATCGCAACCGGGTGGTAGGTTGCAGTTAGAAACAGCTTTTGATAATGAGTAAATAAAAAATCAGCCTGCGATAAGACTGACGAATAATATGCTTGACAAATAGACCTGAAGTGTGTTATCCTACACTTAGGTCTTAGGGCTGAGAGAGGCTTGTCGTGGTGGATTGCTTTGTTAGGGAAATCCCACCCCGACAAGCTGTTTTCTT
>Ga0131853_10001292_pt1 | contig 44925 bp, 39 predicted proteins | sample TergutLab28metaG_FD_92764 | JGI IMG/M metagenome (GOLD analysis project Ga0131853, IMG submission 92764) | Labiotermes labralis P1 segment gut microbial communities from Petit-Saut dam, French Guiana - Lab288 P1 (version 2) (version 2) | ecosystem: Host-associated > Arthropoda: Insects >... | reverse complement strand
CCGGGATGACGCTCCCCCGGGTGCCCCCAGGAGGCGGACAGGCCAGCGTGAGGGGGACAATTCGGACGACACGCGACACGTCGAACAGATGTTTGGCGCAACGGCTTATAGGGACTAATCTCGTATGAGTAAGCGACAACTCTCCGATGGAGGTCCCTCCAATGGAACACGAAAACACTGAAGATCCGCAGCCTCCGGTACGACCTAAGGGGAAGCCCGGCCGCAAGCCCAAGGGCACCGCCCCGGTTCAGGTCCTGGAAACACCGGACAAGCCCGACCCCGACCACGTGCTCACCTGGCGCCAGCGCAAGGTCCTGCAGGTCATCCGGGACTCGGTGCAGAAGCGGGGCTACCCGCCCTCGATGCGCGAGATCGGCGAGGCCGTCGGGCTGACCAGCACCTCCAGCGTGTCCTACCAGCTGTCCACGCTGCAGAAGAAGGGCTACCTGCACCGGGACGTCGGCCGCCCTCGGACCGTGGAGGTCCGGCTGCCCGGACACGACCCGGTCCGCCCCGGAGCGAGCAAGGAAGGCGCCGCCAAGGAGGGCGACGCGGAAAGCGGCGCCGACGGGCTGGACATCCCGTCCCAGGAAGCGATGTACGTGCCCCTGGTCGGCCGGATCGCCGCCGGTATCCCGATCCTGGCCGAGGAGCAGGTGGAGGACGTCTTCCCGCTGCCGCGCCAGCTGGTCGGCGACGGCACGCTGTTCCTGCTCAAGGTCGCGGGCGACTCGATGATCAACGCCGCGATCGCGGACGGCGACTGGGTAGTCGTCCGGCAGCAGGAAGACGCGGAGAACGGAGAGATCGTCGCCGCCATGGTCGAGGGCGAGGCCACGGTGAAGACGCTCAAGCGCAGCGACGGCCACGCCTGGCTGATGCCGCACAACCCCGCTTACACACCGATCCTCGGCGACGACGCGACCATCCTGGGCAAGGTGGTGGCGGTCCTCCGCCGCGTCTGACTTTCGCAGTCCGACGCTGACGGAAGACCGCCCATCCTCGCCGACTTCCGAGGGACCTCTAGCCGGTCGCGGGCCTCGCCGTTCGCTTACACGGTCCGCGGCCGGCCCATCAGGATTTCCTCACTTAGTCGCCCATGGCCGATCATGCAATAAATCTCGCGACCCTTTACGCGACTTCACGGAGATAAGGTTCGTTCAACATTCAGAACACCTAGCGGCACGTCACCGATGACCCCGATTGACCCCATTGCCCAGTTTTAGTGGCAATGTTACGCTCGCTTCATTCCGGACATTCGCCATGATAATTCCCGAAACCGGTGAGCGCTAGCGCCGCGAGGCGCGGAACAGGGTAATGCGATGACCGCCGAGACCTCGTACGACAAGCTCAACGAACACCGACGCGCCTTCGATGTCCTTCCCAACGTCCTTATCCAGGATCCCGCGCGGTCGTGCGCCTACTTCATCAAGTCCGAGGAACTGACGGAATACCGAAGCACCCCGGCGACCTGGAGCCGACTCGATGACTCAACGGTGTCGTTTGTCATCCCCGACGGGGAAGTCATCGATGAGGTCCCCTCTTTCCTGCGCAATCCGGAGATCGATCCTTCTGTCCTTATCCGCTACTCGCGCGGCCAGGCATCCTACTTCCTCAGGTTCGAGGACCTGCAGAAGTTCGAGGTCTCGCAGCCGACCGAGTCCCTGGACACGACGGACTCAATCAGCTTCATCGTGCCCCGGGGAACCGAGCTCATCGAGGAGCTTCCGACCCTGCGCCGGGCACTGCTCCAGTCCCACACCCAGTGATCGTCGCGAGATGACGCCCGACACGACCACGGCGACGGGGTTGACCGGGCGGGACTGGCAGCAGGTTGAACGCGCGTACGCCAGTTCCTCGCCCTACAACTATGCCGTCCTGGACGACTTCTTCACCCCGGAGACGTTCACCAGCGTCCGGTCCCAGCTGCTGTCCAACTGGGGCTGGCAGTACAAGAACTGGCAAGCCAACGAACTCTACGTCCGCGACCCTCAGATCCCCGAGATTCAGACGGTCGCCAGCGAACTGAAGGCGCGGCTGCCAGAAGTTCTGAACGGCCTGGAGTTCGTACGCTGCTGGGCGTTCATGCACCAGCGGAACGTCGGGCTGAAGGTGCATGCGGACAACGGCGCGGTGACGGTCGACGTCTGGATGACACCGGATGAGTTCAATCTTCTGCCCGAAGCCGGGGGGCTGCTCTTCTTTGATGTAAAGCGCGATCCGGCCATGATGATCCACGAGTTCAACACCGTGGAGTGGGCGGAGAGGTACTTCGCGGAGCACACCAGGGGCAAGACGGAGACCGTTGGCTACGGCTGCAACCGAGCTGTCTTGTTCGACGCCGGCACTTTCCACGAAAGCGATCGGGTCCGGTTCCGGGACGACGGCGCGGACACCTACCGCATCAACCTCTCCCTGCTCTTCGATGACCCTGACGAGTTCGCAAGGCGACGGCGTGTCTATGACGACTAGCGAGTTGCCCGAGGTGACGTATCGCTTTCGCTGCCGATAGCCCGGAGGGCGAGGTATGGGCCAACCCTGACCTCGCCGGGGTGCAGAGCAGGCTGTACTCGCCCGGCTATGCCAGCCCAGCGCGCTGGGTCCTGTTCGAGCCGGCCACCCGCAGGGCCTTCGCCGCGCTCGGGAAGGACGTGGTCCCGGACGTCATCTCAATCCTGTCGATGGCGTCCAGCGGGATAAAACGCAATGAGGTCTTGGAGGCTCACCCTCATGTGACCTCCGGACGTCTCGGCAGCCTGATCAGGGCTCGCGTGCTTCTGGAGAGCCCGCCGTCTTCCTCCGACCGTGCCATGGCCTTCACGGAGAGCTTCCATCAGGCCAACGTGGACTATCCGTTCTTCGACTACGGTTCACCGGAGGTCACCGAGAGCGAGTCAAAGCTCCTGGACCATTACGCCAGCCTCTGGCCACCGCCCCCAGCGGTCCTAGAGCGGCACGGGACACGGTATCCCCTTCCTCCTGGCCGGGACGATTCCTCACTAGTGTTGCGCGACGACGCCGGCATGACTCTCGACGCGCTGGCCTGGGTGCTGAAACTCCTCCTGGCCCCAACCGGGGAGATCAGGACGCGTCACGTCACCTGCGTGCGACGGACAACTCCGTCTGGCGGCGCCCGCCACCCCACCGAGGTCGCGGTGGTCCTGCCTCTTCCACTGGGCAACGTGCCCTCGGGCACCTACACGTACGATGTCGCGTCGCATTCTCTGGTGGCCGAACCTTCCGCCGCCCATGACGCGTACCTGGCGCGACTCGGCGAGCACGGTGTCGGTCTCGTGATCCGATCCCGCGTTGACCGAGCCATGTGGCGGTACCGCGACCTCCGGGCTCTGCGGCCTGTGCTCATCGACTCCGGACACGTGACGGAACTCGCCACGTACCTGCTCGGCCGACTCTCCATGGACACGCAGGTGCTCTCCGCTCCGATAACGCCCGTACGGGCCTCCTGGCTCCGCGAGCCCGAGGTCATTATGGTGAGGGCTCGCAGACTGCCGCCCGGCTCCAGACGGGAGACAGCCCGGGCCGCGCCGGTCCGGGTCGATGACGGTCCTGGCCGCTTCATGGCCAACCCCGCCATGGTGCTGCGCTTCGCCCCGGCCCTGTCTGCTCATGTCCTCTGGCCGGTCTCGGCGCGGATCACGCTCAGTCCGGAAGACTTCCTCATCCTGAACCATTGCCTGCCGTCAGCGCGGGGAGACCGGGACCAAAGCGTGTCCGGCATCGCAGCGGCTGTTGCTGGGACGACCCGGGCCTCCGTCGAACGACTTGCCGACTGCGGCGCTTTGCTTCCCGCTGACAAGGCCGCCTCCCTATACGACGACCTCCGCCTGTGGATTCGGCATGAGTGGTACCTGGCCTTTCTCGCTTACAGTGAAGCGCTGGAGCGCGGATCGGCTGACCCTGCCGTTTCCCGTGTCCCCGCTGACGCGGGCTACCTCACCGATGCGGGCGCGCTGTCCCGCCGGCGGACATCCCGGTCCTTCGGTCCGGAGCCTGTGGCGTTCTCTTCGGTTAAGGAACTACTTGGCCAGGCGGTTCCGGCTGGAAGCCTGAAGGACCTTGAGGTCTCGGTCGCCGTGTGGAATGTGGACGGACTTCCTCCCGGCCTCTACCGATGGCGCGACAGCAATCTCAGCCGCGCTGGTGACGTGCCCGAACGGCAATCGGTCGCGGACTGTTCCGCCGGGCAGAGCGCTACTTCGTCAGGTGCGCTCACGCTCTGGCTATCGGCCCGCACCACCCCCGAACGTCCAGCGCGGTACCTCATGGACCTCGTTGACCTCGGCAGGCTTGGGCAGCGAGTTTGCATGGCCGCGACCGAGCGGAGAATCGCCGTGTTTCTCAGCCCGGCCGTCTATGATCAGCCGACCTGCTCGATGCTGGGCATCGAGCAGCCAGAACGCCGGCTCACCTACGTGTTCGGGCTGGGATCTCCCGCCAGCCCGCAGAGCACGCCGATGAGCTCGTCGGTGACCGAGTAGTCAATTACCGAGGCGGCGCACCGCGCAACCAGGTCCAGCACAGTCTGCATCGCGTCCCCGATGGGCGTGCCGCCGTCGCGATGCTGGCCGAGCAGAAGCCGAAGCGCTTGCGACTTGGCAACCTCGCTCAAACGAGTCGGCCCGTCCTCGGCCCGGCGCAGGAAGACAATCTGGCTCACGGCCGCCGCCCCGGTGCCGATACGCGAGCACACGTCGGTAATGGGAACTCTGATCTTCCTGCCGTCGCGCCAGATTCCGGCCGCGTGCGGGAAAGGCTCGACGACGTTCGTCCGGCAGTGGATGAACGCAGTCTCATCGCACAGGACTTCAGCCGACACGCGTTCAGCGAGCGCGAGGGCCGAGGTTGTCTTCCCGGAGCCGCGGTCTCCCGCGATCAGCAGGCACTGGCCATCCGGCAGGCGGACAACCGCCGCGTGCAGGGCGACGAACCGGTCTTTGAACGGCCATGCCGCAAGCGCCGGGATAGGCGGGAGAACGGAGGTCCATGGCTGTTCGGGCGAGCGCAGCGTCTGCACGTAGACACCGTCCAGTGGCGTGCCCTCCTGGTCGTCAGGCCGGGATCGGAAGAGGTACCGGCCTGCTTCTCGTGTCTCGCACCGCACGATGACCTCGGGGCTTGAGGCCCGCCCGGACACCGTCGATGCTGAATAGAAGGACGCGATCTCGTCCGCGCATTCCTGGTAGGTGCACCGTACGTCGGTCCGGACTCCCAGCAGGCGCAGCCGGACCACGGCGATGTCACCGTGGCCCGTGCTGGCGTCACCGGTCTCGTCTGGCGCCTCAGCCAGGCTGCGGATAACCTCGCCCAGGCTTCCGGCTGGAGCGCCCGTGCTGAGCCGTCCGAGGACGGCTGGGCTTACCCGAGCGAAATACTCGGTCTGCTCATCGAACACGTACGGGTCACCGCCGATCCAGGCGTACCGCCATCCTCGATCGGCGACGACCTTGTCGAGCGCTCCGGCTTCCTCCAACGGTGGCTACTTCTGGGGCTTGGTCACGATGTTGAGGATCTTGCCCGGGACGAACACGACGCGGACAACGTCCTGGCCTTCCATCAGGCCCGCGACGTTCTCCAGTTGCTGGGCCGCCGCCATCGCGCCCTCTTGGTCAGCGTCCTTGGCGATGGTGATGGTGCCGCGCGGCTTGTTGTTCAGGGTGACCGGGATCGTGATGCTGTCTTCCTGGAGCGCGTCAGGGTCGGCGGCAGGGAAGGCCACATCGTCGATACGATCCTGGTGACCCAGCCGCTCCCAGAGTTCGGAAGAGACGTGCGAGGCAAGTGGGAACGTCATCAGCACGAGCGCTTCGACTGCCTCACGCGGGAAGGCGTTCTCCCTCTGCACGAACTGGGTCAGGGCGTTGTTGAGCTCGATCATGCGGGCGATGGCCACGTTGAACCGCATGTCATCGAAGTAGCCGGTGACTTCGCTGATCGTGCGGTGGGTGAGCTTGTACAGTGCGTCATCCGCCGCCAGCGTCGGGGCTTCGGCACGGAGGGCGCCCGTGTCCTCGTTCACGACGTTGCGCCACAGTCGCTGCAGGAACCGGTAGACCCCGACGATGTCGTCCGGCTGCCAGGGCCGGTCTACATCCAGTGGCCCCATGACCATCTCGTACATGCGCAGCGTGTCCGCGCCGTAGGACTGGTAGATCTCGTCGGGAGAGATCGAGTTCTTCAGACTCTTGCCCATCTTGCCGTAGTGTCGCTTAACGGGCTCGCCCTGGTAGGTCGGGCCGTCCGGGGTCTCTTCGACTTCAAGGGCAGGCACGTAGCGGCCGTTGGAGTTCGTGAACGCGTCGGCCAGGATGTAGCCCTGGTTGTACAGGCGCTGGAAAGGCTCAGGGGTGGAGACGTGCCCCAGGTCGAAGAGGACCTTGTGCCAGAAGCGCGAGTAGAGCAGGTGCAGGACCGCGTGCTCGACACCGCCGATGTAGAGGTCGACGCCGCCGATCCGGCCGTCTTCGCCGGTGCCCGCCATCCAGAACTTCTCCACGTCCGGGTCCACGAAGCACTGGTCGTTGTCCGGGTCCAGGTACCGCAGGTAGTACCAGCAGGATCCGGCCCACTGCGGCATGGTGTTGGTCTCCCGCCGGTACTCGCGCAGACCGTCACCGAGGTCAAGTTCCACGTGCTCGAAGCCGGGCGCGCGGGACAGCGGCGCCTTCGGGTCCTCGTCCTCGCCGACCGCCTGCGGGCGGAAGTCGGTCATCGGCGGCAGTTCCACCGGGAGCTGGGACTCGGGCAGTGCGATGGGCAGGCCGGTCTCGTCGTAGACGATGGGGAAGGGCTCGCCCCAGTACCGCTGCCGGGAGAACAACCAGTCCCGCAGCTTGTAGGTGATCCGGCGGGCTCCCAGGCCGGATTCTTCCAGCCAGCTGGCGACCCGGTCCTTCGCCTCGTCGGTGCCCAGCCCGTCGAGCGAGATGCCGGTGCCGTGGGAGTTGACCAGGGTGCCGTCCGCGTGGAATGCCTCGCCCCACGTGGCCGGCCGGTCCGCGACGGCGCCCTCATGTTCGGAAAGCCACTGCTCATCGGGGCGGACGACCGGGACCAGCGGCAGGTTGATCTCCGTCGCGAGTTCGTAGTCGCGCTGATCGTGTGCCGGGACCGCCATGATAGCGCCGGTGCCGTAGCCAACCAGGACGTAGTCGGAGATCAGGATCGGCATCTTCTCTCCGGAGACCGGGTTGACGGCGTAGCTCCCGAGGAAGACCGCGGTCTTCGAGGTCTCGGCCTGACGCTGCCGGTCGCTCACGCGGGCCGTCTGCTCCACGTAGGCGGTGACCGCCGACCGGGGCGACGCCGCCGTCTCAGCGCCGAACTGCGCGGTCCCCTTCCACTCATCGGGGGTCTCCTGAGGCCATTCGTCGGCCGTGAGCTCCTTGACGAGCGGGTGTTCCGGCGCCAGAACGAGGAAGGTGGCTCCGAAGAGCGTGTCGGGCCGGGTAGTGAACACCTGGATCCCACTGCCGGCGTCGGCCTGGAAGCGGATGTCCGCGCCCACACTGCGACCGATCCAGTTACGCTGCATGGTTTTCAGCGACTCGGTCCAGTCCAGGCTGTCCAGGTCGGAGAGGAGCCGGTCCGCGAAGGCGGTGATCCGCAGCATCCACTGCTTCATCCGGCGCCGGTAGACGGGGTAGTTACCGACCTGTGACCGGCCGTCGGTAGTGACTTCCTCATTGGCCAGCACGGTGCCCAGACCAGGGCACCAGTTGACCGGTGCCTCGGACTGGAACGCCAGCCGGTAGGAGTCGATGACCCGTCGCTTCGTCACGTCGTCCAGTTCGGACCACGGGCGGTTCTCCGGGTTCGTCTCAGACTTGGGCTCTCGGCTTCCCTGCTCGAACTCCGCAATCAGGTCGCTCACCGGCCGGGCCTGGCCGGTGGCGGGGTCACACCAGGAGTTGAAGAGCTGTAGGAAGATCCACTGCGTCCAACGGTAGAACTTCGGGTCGGCGGTGGAGATCGCCCGGCGCGGGTCGTGGTTCAGGCCAAGGCGCCCTAGCTGCCGTCGCATGTTAGCGATGTTCTGCTCGGTCGTGATCGCGGGGTGCTGCCCGGTCTCGATGGCGTACTGCTCGGCGGGCAGGCCGAACGCGTCGAAACCGAACGGGTGAAGGACGACCTTGCCCTTCATCCGCATGTAGCGGGAATACACGTCGGACGCGATGTAGCCGAGCGGGTGGCCCACGTGCAGTCCGGAGCCAGACGGGTACGGGAACATATCCATCACGAACAGCTTGCGCGCGGGGTCCAGCGTGTCATCGGCCGCCAGCTTGCCCGTGGGGTTCGGGGTCTGATGAGTCCCTTGGTCAGACCAGATCTGCTGCCACTTAAGCTCGATCTGCTCAGCCAGCGCAGCGCCGTAGCGGAACTTCGCGTCGTCGGTGCTTGGCTCAGAATTCATGGGTGACGGACTCCCGAGTTGGTTGTTCTAGTTGACGCTGTGCTTCCCAGTGATTTCGGTCGTCCAGGAAGACGGAGACGGAGCAGCGCATGCGGTCCGTCGCCGAAGCGTCGAAGTCGCATGGCCCGATCGAGTGAAAAGTCGATGCCGGAAAGATGAAGGCTCTGTTCTCTCGGTAGGGCACATATGCCCCTCTTGGCACCGGGTTCTCCTCGAAGTACTTCAGTGTGTGCTCGCGCCGGTTCGGCATGCCCATCGGCCGGGACACCGGGAAAAAGCTGATCCCGCTGGTCTCAGGCGAACGATCCCACCGTTCCGGAGTGAGCCACAGTGTCCACACGTACGATCCGATGTCCGTGTGGACGAATTCCTTAAAAGGTCTCTGATGCAGGAAGGCCCATCGTTCCATGGCCTCGATGCCTGGGTGGAACGTGCTCAGGACTTCGGTCAGCCGATCGGCCACCGCGGTCAGGACCGGAGATTCCGGGGGAGCAAGGCAGAGCACGTAACCAGGCTGCGCGCGATAATTCCATGCCCACGACCCCAGGAGATCGGACCGGAGCCTCTCCAGAGCGTCTGGCATCAGCGCGTCGTCAAGGACTACGTGGCGATCCAGCGCGGATGACGAGAACAGCGGACGCAGCACGTCAGCCCAGGCCCTCTCTCTCAGCGCTTGTCCCTGCTCTCTCATCGGCTCGTCCTGATCATTGGAAGGCGGCATGACTCCCGCCATCAGACGGTAGACGAGGAAAGATGACTGCGGTCGCCTTGTTATTGATAGCCGCTGCCTGGTCAAGGCGATCGGTCACCGTTTCACTATCCTGGCCAGCGTCGCGAGCGGCTTCGAGTTGCCATACAGGCACGACGAAATCCTCGTACCCGCGGGTGTCGAGCATTGCTCCGTCCACCACGGTGTAGTCGTCTTCGCCTGGCTCCTTGACCACATGGGCGGCTCCCTGCCGAAGCTGCCTGATGATCTCGGGACAGTACCTCATGGAGAATCGCAGGCAGGCGAGATGCAGAAGCGACCGTCCCTCGACCCAGGGAACCACCGGGCCCGAGGCTGAGATGTACTGATGTCCTGGCCTCCTCAATGCGAATCCCGTTCCTGGAGGCACGGGAAGTCCGCAGACTTGGCACCATCGTGACCGCGAGCACAGAACTTCCAGTCGGACCTCGGTAGCGCAGGGATCCGCGGTGTCCTTGCCCGCGAAAGGCATCGGCCAGCCTTCGATCGTCCTGGGCCTCGGCATGCCCACCGCGTGCAACGTCCGCAACTGGCCTCTGGCCGGGGCGAGGCGCGCTTCCCGGACGGGACACCGATGAGCCCAGTCAGGCGAGCCAGAAGCGGGTTCTCTCCCCAGGGGAAGTTTGGGCGCTGGACTCGTGGCCGTCGAGTCACGCACATGAGCGGCGCGCAGGATCGACGAACGCCGCATAGCGCGCGGCCCGGGGCCGTCCACCGGCTGCTGTTCGTTCCCTGCGGTCTCAACCGCCGTCATCGTGCCCTCACCATTGACCACTCGGCTGAAGGATGTCTTCAAAACTCTGCCTGCCCCAGAAACGCAAGAAGCCGCGCGGAGAAAACAAGCCGCGTCGGCGACAGATCCAGATCGACGCGGCTAGCGAAGGAGCAGCCGGGTGGAAGACATAATGACAGCATAGCGCACGTCCTGACGGTGCGCCTTGTCCTATTCGGCGTCCCTCCACAACCGGGTCTGACCATGAACGACGACCCCGGCTCATACCGAGGCCGCGCCACGAACGAGCACAGCGCCAAGCGTCGTGCGCACCATCAAGATTCAGGGGCTAGCCGCACAGCGAACCTGTGAACACGGCCCACGCCTCGGGCGCCACGCTGAGCACTGTCCGAGTGTTGCCGAGTTCGCGTTCCTTCGTGTCGCGGATCAGGACGGAGCGCGCACCGTCCCCGACTTCCACGCAGTTCGCGCCGCCGTTCTCGCTGTACGTGGCCTTGCGCCAGTTCATGACTGGTCCTTCCATTTGTCCCGCTGGATACGGATGCAGTCTATGGACGCGGCGCGCGGCAGGGCTGCCGCCAGGATGTCATCGAACGCGCCCAGGGCTTCTTCTCCCAGAGTGGCGTCCGTGCTGCTGACATCCCGCAGCGACGTGAGGTTCACGGTGCTGGAGCCGTCCCTCGTCGCGATGTCAAATGCCCCGTACAGCCCGATGCTCGTGCCATATGGCACGACATGCACGTGCACCTCCTTGCATTCGGCCAGCCCGATAAGCCTGCCGCACTGATCTGCCATGACCTGGGGTGACCCGAGAGGGCGCTGGAGCACCATGTGGTCAATAACCACGGTGATCCTCGCCCGCCCGATGAGTCTCTGACGGTCCATCCGCGTGGTGAGAAGTTCTTCCAGCCGGGCACCGGTGTGGCTCCCGAGTTCCAGAACCGCCCGCGCGTAATCCTCGGTCTGGACCAGACCCGGGACAAGCAACGGCCCCCAGAGCCGCAGTGACGTGGCGGCGGCCTCCGCAGCCGCGTAGGGCACGAACCAGTCGGGCTTGCCGCTCTTGCAGCGCTCCATGAGGTCAATCAGCGGGTCCAGTCCGGTTCTCGTGGCCTTGGACCAGGCCGTAATGACCTCTATTGATGGCGGCGGGTATCGGGCGCTCTCCGCCCGGGAGACGACCGGCCGCACGAGACCCATTTCCCGCGCAATTGCAGCCTGAGTCAGGAATCCCGCTTTGACCCTGGCGTGTCTGAGCTGTTCAGCTAGACGTTCTCGCGGTGTACTCATGGTTCAGTACCTCCAGAACCTCTGTTCTCTTCGGAGCCCATTCCTTCGTACTTTCCTCTTTCACCCAGGCAGATGGCTCACTCTTGGAGTGCTTCTACGACGAGAGTACAGACAGAACCAACTATGCCATCCGGGGGTAACCGCCATGCCCTATGTCGCCGCGACCCGGCCGCTGGACCAGCGCCGGTTCTCCCTATACGCCTTCCCCGACACGCCTCGCGTCTGCAAGCGCATGGCTAGGTTCGCCGCGTGGACCTGGGGCGCCGACCACGACGCGGCCGCCCTCATCACCGACGAACTCGCCGCCAACGCCGTACGCGCGACCCTCGCCACCCGCGATCACGAAGCCGCTCCTGTTCCCCTCATCCACATCCGTCTGTGCCTCTTTCCCCGGCGAATGCGCATCGAGATCTGGGATCACGCGGTCGGGGCGCCCGTCATGGCCGAACCCGACTGGCAAGCCGAACACGGCCGCGGACTGTCCCTCGTCAACGGCTACACCGGCGGCCGCTGGGGCTGGCACGCGGCCGCGAGCCCTGAACAACAGAACGACACCACCAAGTGCGTCTGGGCCGAGCTCCCCCGCACTCCGTCCCACACCATGGGAAAGGACCTTCTGATGACACAGATCGACTGGCACGACCAGCCGTGGGCACAGCGCATGACCGCTATAGACCCCGCCGAGCGCTCCATCCTCGCCAACGCGGCCCGCGCCATCCTCGCCTACCCCGGCCACATCGCCGATCCTCTCGAATCCGAACTGACGGTCCTGCTCGAATCGCTCGAAGGCAAGGAACCAAGCCCTCGCGAGTGACGGCCCCCGCCCCGCCCCGGAACTCTTTTCATCCCGACCAGATCACCTCTACTCACCATAATTACCTCTCTAGTATCGGCCCGGGATAGGGGTTGACCTGGGAACTCGTGAATCACTAAAGTGGAATTGCGGGCAAGCGAATTATGAGATTCACGGAATCTGACCAATTCCTGCCATCGGGGAGAAATGTACTTTCGGGGCGAAACGAACAACGGGTCCGCGGCCGCGATCGCTATCGTGGGCGCCGCCCTCCGGTTTCCAGGGGCCGCCGATCCCGCCTCCTTCCACGAGCTCTCCGTCACCGGCCGGCGGATGTTCCGGGAGGTTCCGCAGCTAGCCGCCCACCGGGAGACAGCCCGCCTGTACGGGGGCGGCGCGCTGGCCGCGCCGCCGGTCCCGCTGCTGCGGGCGGCCCTGCTCGACCCGGCTCCTCCCGGTCCGGGCGAGGAGGAGGCCACGGCCCGGCACCGGCTCGCCGCCGAAACCGCGGCCGCGGCGCTGGCCGATCTTCCGGGCGGCTCCGGCCCGGCCCCGCCTCCGCGGCGGACCGGGGCGGTCGTCGCCGACCTGCCCGGACTCGGCGGGCCGGACGTGACCGGCTGGGTCCGGATGAGGCTCGGCCTGGCCTCCCACGACTGGATTCCCCGGTATTCCTGCTCGCTGCGGGCGGTGGCCGCCGCCTGCGAACTGCTGGCCGCCGACCACCTCGACCTCGTCCTGGCCGGCGGCGTGAGCCTGGGCATCGACCCGGTATGGGTCGCCTACCGGTCCCATTCCGGTGCCCTGGCCGCCGACGGCGACGTGCGGGTCTACGACGTCAGCCCCACCGGCACGCTGCCCGGGGAGGGCTGCGGCATGGTGGCCCTGATGCGCGCCCGCGACGCCCGGGCCGCCGGGCTGGGCGTGTACGCGGAGATCGCCGGCTGGGAAGCGGCCGACGACATCGCCGCCCCGTCGGCCGCGATCCGCGGCGCCTACCTGCGCGCGGGCGTCGACCCGGCGGACGTGGCGTACGTCGAGGGCCACGGCGCCGGGACCGCCGTCGACGACCTGGCCGAGCTCACCGCCCTGCTGGACGTGCTCGCTCCCCGGCGGGACGGCACGCCGGGCGCCTGCGCGCTCGGTTCGGTCACCGCGAACATCGGCGACACCCGGGGGGCCGCCGGCGCCGCCTCGCTGCTCAAGACGGCCCTGGCCCTGTCGGCCGGGGTCGTGCCGCCGAGCACCGGCTGCGTCCGGCCCCATCAGCTGCTGCGGGCCGGCGCCGCGCCGTTCCGGCTGCCGTCGGAGCCCGGGCCCTGGCCCGAGGTGCCCGAGAGGCTGGCCGCGGTCAACTCGCTCGGCACGGCGGACCTCGCGGGCAGCACGCGCTCCGGCCCGGTCCATCTTGTGCTGCGCCGGGACAGCGAGTCCGGGCACGGGAGCCGCCGCCGGCGGGCCGCGACCGCTTTCCGCGTCCCGCCCCGCCCCCGGGAGGCCCCGGACGACAGCGGCGCCCCCACCGCCATACCCCCGCAGCGACAGCAACGGGACCAACGCGAGCGCGATAACGGCACCTTCGGTCCCGCCGCGGGCGGGGGCGGGGGGCTCGTGGCGGGCACGAGCGGAGGGCTCGCCGCGGGCGCGGGCGGGGGGCTCGTGGCGGACACGCTGGCCGGCGACTGGGTCATCACGGCGCGCGGGGCCAACGCCGGGGACCTGGCGGTCACGCTCGACGCGATCGCCATCACCGCGTGCCGCCTGTCCGGAGAGGCGCTCGGCGATTTCGCCCGGGAAATGGCCTCCGCCCCGGCCCGCCCGGACTTCCGGGCCCGCGCGGGCCTCGTGGCCCGTGACCCCGTCCAACTGGCCGAGCGGGCCCGCCGGGCCGCCGCCGTGCTCCGCGAGCGGCCGCCCGGCTCGTATGCCGCGGGGACCGGTTCCTACGTGTCGGACGGGGCCGCCGGGCGGATCGCCCTGCTGTTCCCGGGGCTGGTCAGCACCGGGGTGGAGCATTCGGCGGTGCTGTCGGCGACGATGGCGACCCTGGGCGCCGCTGAGCGGCTGGGGCTGCGGCCGCGGCTGGGAGTGGGGTACAGCTTCGGGGAGATCGCGGGCCTGGCCTGGGCCGGTGTCGTGACGTTCGGCGAGGCAGCCCGGCTGGCCGCGCACCGGGCCGAGATCATCCGCGCCACCCCCGGGCGGGCCGCGATGGCCCGGCTTCAGGCCAGTCCGGCCGCGGTGGCCGGGCTGTGCTCGGGAACCGGGCTGTCCGTCGCCGTGCATGAGGGCCCGGTCCAGCACGTGGTGGCGGGCCCGGTCTCCGACATCCGGGAGCTGCCGCAGCGGGCCGCGGAGCGGGGCATGGAAACCGAGGTGCTGAGCGTCGCGCACGCGCTGCATTCGGCGGCCATGTCGCCGGCGGCCGCGCCGATGCGGGCGGTGGTCGCCGGGCTGCGGTTCGCCGAGCCGCGGCAGCGGCTCATCTCCACCGTCACGGGGCTGGACATCACCGGGTCCGACGACCCGGCTGCCCTCATCGCCGGGCAGCTCACCCGCCCGGCCTTGCTGTCGGGGGCGCTCGCGCTGGCCTGCGCCGACTCCGACCTGATCCTGCTGACCGCCCGGGACCCGGCCCTGGCGCGGATCGCGGGGGACTCCGACCGCGTGCCGGTCGTGCAGGCGCCGCTGGACCAGCGTCTGGGCACGGTGCTCCCGTCGGCCCTGGCCGCGTTCTTCTCGGCCGGGGCGATCGACAGCGTGCTGCCGTTCCTGCCCGGCGGGAGCCCGGAGCCGGGTTCCCGCCGGGGCGGCGGCCCCGGTCAGTCCGAGGCGGCGGCGCGGGCCTGAGACGGCTCCCAGTCCGGGCGCAGCGGCATGCCGGACTTCATGTCCTTGCCCAGCTTGACGCCGAGGATCTGGTGCAGTTGGACGATGTTGTTGTCGAAGCCGAGCTGGCAGCCGGCCAGGTAGAGGCGCCAGGTCCGGGCCGTGCCGTCGCCGACCTCGGCCTTGGCGTCCTCCCAGTTCGCGTTGAGGTTGGCGCACCACGCCTCGAGCGTCTTGGAGTAGTGCTCCCGCAGGTTCTCGGAGTGCCGGATCTCGAAGCCGTGGGCGTTCATCGTGCTGGCCAGCCAGCCCGGGCCTTCCAGCTCGCCGTCGGGGAAGATGTAGCGGTTGATGAAGCCGTCCTTCTTGAAGGACGGGCCGCTGTCGTCGGGGCGGGTGATGCAGTGGTTGAGCATCCGGCCGCCCTCCTTCAGCTTCCCGTTGAGGAAGGCGAAGTAGTCGGGGACGTTGGCCTTGCCGATGTGCTCGGTGATGCCGATGGAGCTGATCGCGTCGAACTCGGTCTCCGTGACGTCGCGGTAGTCCTGGAAGCGGACCTCGGCCAGGCCCTCGAGCCCGGCTTCCTTGATAGCGTTCTGCGCCCAGACCGCCTGCTGCTCCGACAGGGTGACGCCGAGCGCCTTGACCCCGTACTCCTTGGCGGCGTGCATGACCATGCCGCCCCAGCCGCAGCCGACGTCGAGCAGCCGCATGCCGGGCTTCAGGGCGATCTTCCGCGCGACCAGGTCGAACTTGTACGCCTGGGCCTCTTCGAGGCTGGCGTCGGCCGCCGGGTAGCAGGCGCAGGTGTAGGCCATCGACGGGCCGAGTACGTACTCGTAGAAGCGGTTGGAGACGTCGTAGTGGTGCGAGATCGACTCGGCGTCGCGGTCCTTGGAGTGCATCCGGCCGACGGTGAACCGGCGGCGGTTGACCCGCACCTCCTGCGGCGGCGGGGGAACGCGGGGCAGCAGCACCTTGGGGCCTCCGAGGTCGGAGAGAAGCTTGGCCTTCTCCCCCAGGGTGAAGCTCGTCTCCTGGGCCCGGGTCAGCCGGGACAGGGCGGTGAACATGTCGCCGTCCACGTCCAGGTGGCCGGAGACGTACGCGCGGGCCAGGCCGATCGCCCCCGGCGCCTGGGCCAGGTAGCGGACGGCGAGCGGCGACCGGACGGTGATCTTGACGTCCGATCCCATGACGCCCGCCCGCGAGCCGTCGTAGGCCTGGAATTCCACGGGTGCGTCGGGGCCAGCTACGGCCTCGAAGACGTCGGCCAGCGCCATGTGCGTTCCTTTCGGGAGTTTCCTTGGTTGTCGCGTTCTGCCTTGCGGCCGGCTAGCGGCCGCGAACGCACTTGTCGTAGAGGCCGAGAAGCCGGCCGGAGCCGTCGTAGGCGGCCTTGAGCTTGTCGTAGCCCGGCCCGTTGTACCGGGCGCGGAACTCTTCCTCGTCGTAGAACGAGGTGGAGTAGAGGGACTTGTGCCCGCCGAGGGCGCTGACCTCTTCCTCGATCATCCGGTTGTAGTAGCCGTCGCGCTGCCCGGGCGGCAGTTCCACCTGTCCCCAGAAGCCGAAGTTGACGTAGACCTCGCCCGGCTGAAGCGGGTACAGCGGCCAGACGCGGTCGCCTCGCAGCCGCAGCGGGCACATCCAGACGGGCGTCATCCCGACCTTCTTCTCGAAGAAGTCGAGGAACTCGTGGCCCCGTTCGACGGGAACCTCGATGTCCTGGATGACGTCCTCGCGCGGCTGCTGCCCGCGGCGCTCGTACAGGGCCTCGGTGAGGCCGTGCTTGCGGTCGAACGCGACCAGCTTCCGGTAGACGTCGCTGCGGCGGTACTTCTTCGGCCAGAACGGGCGGATCAGCTTGTTCTGCACGCCGAAGGGATGCGAGCACCAGAACCAGTCGGTGTCCCAGCGCCAGATGTAGTCCTTGACGATGAGGAAGTCCTCGCGGGTCCGCCGCTGGGACTGATAGAAGACCTGCTGGCCCGTGTAGTCACTGAGCCAGGGCGCCTTGTCGCTGAACGCGCCGACGGTCAGGTACAGCTCCTCGGTGCTGAACGCCGTGCCGTCGACGAAGTCCGCCCGGTGGCCCCGGTACGCGCCGCTGGCCGCGATCTCGGCGATGGCGTCCATGCAGCGCTTCGGGTCCCGGAACGCGAAGTGCCTCAGGTGGACGTAGGGGCTCACTTCCTGCAGCTCGATGGTCAGCGCGAGGGAGTACCCGAGCGTGCCGTAGGAGTTCGGGAAGCCGCGGTAGAGATCGCGGTGCTCGTTGTCCTCGGTGGCCACGACCACCCGGCCGTCGCCGGTCAGGATCTGCATCTCGAGCACGGACTCGTGGGGCATGCCGTTGCGCAGCGAGGTGGACTCGATGCCCAGCCCGGTGACCGCGCCGCCCAGCGTGATCGTCTTGAGCTGCGGGACGACGAACGGCATCAGGCCGTGCGGCAGCGTCGCGTCGCACAGGTCCTCGTAGGTGGTCATGCCGCCGACCACCGCGGTCGCGGTCTTGGGGTCGACGTGGATGACGTGGCCGAACGCGGAAACGTCCAGGTGGCGCTTCTCGGGTACGTCGGCCGCGTTCTGCGGCGTGTCGCGGAAGCGGAACAGGTTGGACGTGGGCTTGGCCAGCCGCACCGGCACCCCCGGCGGTACAGCCGCGTAGTCCGCGGTCAGGCGGGCCACCGCCGCCTCGTGCGCCGCGAGCTTCGCGGGCGGCAGGCTTGAAATCCCGGTCACGTCTTCCTCCTCATTCCCGCGGTGCTTGCCCCCCGACGCGCACCCATGGCACGACGAGTCATCCTATCCGCCACTCGGGGGCCGGCCTAGGCGGCGTCCCCCCGGCGGCGCCCGCCGGGGGGACGCGATCCGGGCGGTTAACTCTCGTCCCCGGCGCGGTCCGCGTCGTCTTCGTCGCCCGTTCCGTATCCGGCCTCCTCATAGCTGGCGGCGACCTCCTCCGGCGTCATCGGGATCCGGGCCAGCGACGGCGGCGCCCCGGAGTCGATGGCCTGGCGCAGAAGCTGGGCCATGCGGTAGCGCGGGTTGTCGTTCAGGGCCCGGTCCAGGGCCACGTTGGCCAGCGCCCCGTTGCCGGACTGCCAGGCCACGAAGGCCAGCAGGGAGGCGGGAGCCGACACGTACCCGGGCTGGGCCAGCCGGGTGAGGTCGGTCCACAGCCGCAGGTTCTCCTTGCGATGCTCGGGGTCCATCCGGCACCAGGCGTCGTCCCGGACCCGCAGGTCCTGCAGGACCACGGTCAGCCAGGCCGCCCCGTGCCCGGCGGGGATCTCCTCGCCGTCCTGGTAGAGCGCGATCGCCGCGGTGACCGCCTCGACCCCGGCGACCCCGATCAGGTGCCGCGCGGAGGCGCGGCGGCCGGTCCGCGTCACCCGGTCGATCAGGCTCAGGGCGTGCTCCTCGGCCCGGCGGGTGGCCTCCGCCATGATCTCGGCGTCGGCACCGGAGGCCGGGGCGAGGGTGGCGGCCAGATCCTCGCGCGAGGCGAGGACCGGGCCCCGGCTGGCGGCCAGGGCCTCGACGGCCGGGTGGTCGGCCGTGTACGGCGTCCCCTCCGGAGCGCAGCACCGGGGGTTGGCGCACACGTAGGACCAGTAGAGGCCGTTCTCGGCCCGCAGCATCTCGGTGATCTCCAGCCCGGCCTGTCCCGCGCGCTCCCGTAGCGCGTCAGCGACCGGAGTCACCGCGGGCCCGGAACCGTAGCCGGCCACGGCCGCCGTCTGGAGTTCCTGGGCCGCGAGAACTTCCGTGGCGTGCCGGGCGATCTCCCGGGCGATCTCCTCGTCGGGAGGGTCGGGCAGGTCGTAGCGCAGGGTCAGCCGGATCTGGCCCGTGGGCGGCGCGGTGCCGATCACGACGACGCTGTCCGTCGGCTGGAAGCCGAGCAGGTGCGGCACGAGCGCCAGCAGCGACGCCGGCCCCGAGACCCGTACGGACTGTGCTTGCTCTTCTGGCTGAGGTGAAGGCGGGGCGATGTCGCCCGGCGCGAGGTTCTGTGTCATGCCTCCAGAGTCGGCCCGGGCCCCGCGAACCTAAATGGTAACTCTGAGTAATGTTACTAATGTCATTAGGTATCCACAGATCGACACGCGGCTATTGACGTGACCCCGGACATGACGCAAAATCCCGCCATGCGAGACAAGGAGAACGGGACGACGTCGCTGAGCCGGGCTCTGGGGCTGCTCACCGCGTTCCAGGGCATCAGCCCGCCGCTCTCGCTCAGTGAACTGGCCCGCCGGGCCGGGCTGCCGAAGTCGACGGCGTTCCGGTTCCTGACCGACCTGGAAGACGCCGGCTTCGTGGAACGGGACAGCCAGGGGTACCAGCTCGGGCTGCCCCTGTTCGAACTGGGCAGCCGGGTTCCGGTCTGCCGTCCCAACGGGCTGCGCGATATCGCCATGCACCAGCTGAGCGAACTCCACGTCACCACCGGCCTTAACGCGCACCTCGCGGTTCCGGACGGGACCGACGTCGTATACGTCGCGAAGGTCAACCGGGGCCAGCAGACGCTCCGCAACCATTTCACGCCCGGGGCCCGGCACGCCGCCTCGTGCGACGCTCCCGGCAAGGCGATCCTGGCGTTCAGCGACCCGTCTGTGGTCGAGGCCGTCCTGGAACGCGGGCTGCCGCGCCGGACCAAGTACTCGATCACCGAGCCTCGCTGGTTCCGGCGCGAACTGGAGCGGATCCGCGCTAACGGGGTCGCCTTCGAGCAGGAGGAGGCCAGCCTGGGCATCGCCGCCGTGGCCGCCCCGGTCCTGGTCGACGGCCAGCCCGTCGGAGCGGTGTCGGTCTCGCAGGTGCCGCCGATCCGGAACCCGGACCGGCTGGCCGCCCAGATCAAGGCCGCGGCCGCCGCCATCTCGCGCGACTGCGAGGCGACGACGGCCTGGGCCTGGTAACCCCGGCGCTTAAGTTCGCGAATCCTGCTGTTCCAGCGACAGGAACAGCGAACATAAGCCAGGGTCTGGTGGCGCCGCGTTACAGGCGGGCGCCCTTGGGAAGCTCGCCGGTGAACAGGGCGGTGCCGTAGACCTGGAAGGTCTTGTCCGCGACGTTCGCGGCGTGCCCGCCCGCGATGTGCAGGTCCCGCCAGAACTTCTGCAGCGGGTTGTCCAGCCGCATCACGGACCCGCCCGCCAGGTTCATCACCCGGTCCGCCGCGTCGATGGCCCGGCGTACCGCGTTGACCTGGTCCCGCCGGACCTCGGCCCGGACGAGCACCGGGATCATGTCGCCCCGCTGCGCGATCTCCCACAGCCGCTCGATGCTGGCCAGGAAGTCCCGCGTGCTGGACGCGATGTCCGCCGACGCCGCCCCCAGCACGCCCAGCGTGTGCGGGTCGGCGGCCGCCACCATGCCCCGGGCCGTCACCCGGGACCGCGTGTACTCCGTGAACTCCCGCAGCAGCCCCTCGGCGATGGCCAGGGTCCCGCACGCGATCGCCGAGCCGAACATCACGTGGAACGGCATCCGGTACAGGGCGGTGCCGACGCGCCCGGCCGCCGTCGCCGCGCGGCGCGATTCCAGGTCGTCGGGGTCGATGACCCGGTAGGACGGCACGAACGCGCCGGAGATCACGATGTCCTTGCTGCCGGTGCCCTTGAGCCCGACGACCTGCCAGGAGCCGGCGATGATCTCGTAGTCGGACCGGGGCAGGATGAAGTGCTTCTCCCCCGTCCCGTCCGGCTTGCCGTCCTCGCCGACGGTGAGGCCGCCGAGGATGATCCAGTCGCAGTGGTCGGTGCCGGAGGAGAAGGACCAGCGGCCGCTGAACCGGTAGCCGCCCTCGACCGGGGTGGCCCGGCCCATCGGGGCGTACGGGGACGCGGTCCAGGTGTCGGGGTCGGTGCCCCAGACCTCTTCCTGCACCCGGCGGTCGGCCTGGGCGAACTCGAACGGGTGGATCCCGACGACGCTGGCGACCCAGCCCGCGGACGGGGACCGGCGGCCGATGGCCAGGACGGCCTTGAAGAAGTCGACGGGCGAGGTCTCGAGGCCGCCGAAGTCGCGGGGCTGCAGCATGCGGACCACGCCGGCGGAGCGCAGCAGCTTGGCGGTCTCGTCGGGCAGCCGCCCGAGTTCGTCCGCCTCGGCCGCCTGCTCGGCGAAGACGTCTCCCAGCTCTTCCAGGTGCTCGACGATCGTGCTCATGTGCGTGCTCCTCAGTTCCCGGTGACGAAGTCGGTGACGACGCGGTTGAATTCGGCGGCGTGCTCCAGCTGAGCCCAGTGGCCGCACTTGCTGATGATCAGGGCCCGGGACTCGGGGATGACCGAGAGCAGGCGCAGTCCCTGCTCGTAGGAGTTGACCCGGTCGTCGCGGCCGTGGATGAGCAGGGCCGGGGCGGAGATGGTGGCCAGCTCGGCCAGGCTGGGCTGGTCGCGGCGGCCCTTGCCCATGCCGTCGATGAAGTTCTTCAGGTGCTCGGTGTTGGCCTTGGCGGCCTCGGAGCGCTCGCGGGACAGCTCGTCGGTCGCGAACGCCGGGTCGAAGGTCATGACGCGGGTGAGGCGCCTCATGTTCTCCAGCGACGGGTCCCGGTAGGCGGCCTGCAGGATCCCGATGCCCTCGCTGGGGGCGCCCTGCGGGACGAGCAGGTGCGGCCCGGGGGCGCTGGCGCCCATCGTGATGACGTGAGAGATCCGCTCGGGGTGCTCGACGGCGAACTTGAGGGTGGTCGCGCCGCCCATCGAGTTCCCGGCGACGGCCGCCTTGCCGATGCCGAGCTCGTCCAGGAGCTCCATCAGGGCGGTGGCGTGGTCGCGCTGGTCGAAGGTCTGGGTGACCGACTTGCCCCAGCCCGGCATGTCGGGCGCGATGACCCGGAACTTCTCGGCCAGGGCCTCGATGTTGGGCCGGAAGTTCCCGAGGCCCGTGGCGCCGGGGCCGCTGCCGTGGAGCAGGACGAGGGGGTGGCCGGTTCCGGCGGTGGCGTAGTGAATGTCGCCCGTCTTGGTGGCGGCGGCGCGCTCTTCGATGGTCATGGGGATCCTTGAGAGTTGAGGCGAAACAGGTCAGGCGAACCGGGCGGTGACCGCGCCGAGCGGCCCGTAATCGGCGTGCAGGGTGTCGCCGGCGTGGACGAAGACCGACCGGGTGAACGCCCCGGCCAGGATCGGCAGCCCGGCTTCGAGCTTCTCCCCGTGGGGAACGAGGCTGTTGGCCAGCCAGGCGATGCCGGACGCCGGGTGCCCGAGCACCGCGGCCGACACGCCGGTCTCCTCGATGGCGCCGTTGATGTAGAGGACGCCCGCGATCCAGCGCAGGTCCACCGCGTCGGGGCGGACCGGGCGGCCGCCGGTGATCATGCCGGCGTTGGCGGCGTTGTCGCCGATCGCGTCGGTGATGATGCGGGACCGTCCGGTCGCCGGGTCCTTCATCTCCAGCCGGGAGTCGACGATCTCCAGCGCCGGGTAGATCCAGGCGGTGGCGTCGAGGACGTCGGTCAGCCGGATCCCTGGCCCCTGGAGGGGGCGGGCCAGCTCGAACGCGACCTCGGCCTCGACCCGGGGCCGGATGAACCTCCCGTGCGGGATCGTGGCGCCGCTGGTCCACATCATGTCGTCGAAGTAGATGCCGCGGTCCGGCTCGTCGACTTCCTGGGCGCGCTGCATGGCCCGGGAGGTCAGGCCGATCTTGCGGCCGGCGACGGTGCGGCCCGCGGCAAGCTTGAGGTCGCGCCAGGCCAGCTGGACCGCGTAGGCGTCGTCGATGGTCATGCCGGGGTGCAGCATCGACAGCTGGGGCATGACCACGCGGGTCCGCTCGGCCTCCTCGAGCCGCCGGGCCAGGTCCGCGATGGCGGATGCGCCGAGAGCCATTACGCGCCGCCTCCGGACAGGAACTTCAGCGCGGCCGGGTTGAAGGTCTCCGGGTCCTCGAAGCTCGGCCAGTGGGCGACGTGCGGCATCTCGAGGACGCCGGAGTGCGGGAGCAGCCGCAGGATCTGCCGCGACGTGGACTCGTACTCCGCGTGGTCCTTGCCGGATGCCACGACCAGCACCGGCGCCTGAATGGACCGCCACTCATCGGAAGTCAGCAGGTTCGCCGTCCGGGTGTCACGTTCCTGCAGCGCCAGGATGTGGTCGATGGTCGCCAGCGTCTCCGGCTCGCGGTAGATCGACTGGCGCAGCGCGATGATGTCGGGGATCTTGTTGTCCTCGTCGGCGATGAGGTGGTCGAACATCGCCTTGATCGTGTCCCACTCGGGGCTGGTGACCGCCGCCGTACGCTGCCGCTTGATCCGGTCCATGTTGGACGCGCGGGCCAGCAGGCCGGCCGGGGACATCAGGATGACCTTCCGGGTGCGCTCCGGCTGCTCCAGGGCGAACCGGGCCGCGACCCAGGCGCCCAGCGACATGCCCGCCAGGTTCGTCTTGTTCACCCCGAGGGCGTCCAGCACCCCGGTCAGGTGCCTGACGTACACGTGGGTCGTGTAGGGGTAGCCGGGCTTGCCGGAGAACCCGTTGCCGACCAGGTCCGGGGCGATGACCCGGTACCCGGCGCCGGCCAGCGCCCCGATCGTCGGCGCGTACGCCTCCCAGTGGCCGCCCGTTCCGTGCAGCAGGACGATCGCCTCGCCGTCGTCCGGCCCGGCCGTCAGGAGACGGGTCCGGATCCCGCCGGCGTCGATGAAGGACTGGGTGAAGGGGACCTCCTTCAGCCACATCCAGATGCTCTTGTACTCACTCACCGGGTTCATGCCTTTCACGAGAACTGGGCGGTCTTCTTCAGTGCCGCGAGAGCGCCGGAGAACAGGGACGTGTCGGTGCCGACGCCGATGAACGCCAGGCCCCGTCCGGCCAGCCGCCGGGCCTCGGCCGGGTCGCGGGTCAGGGCGCCGAGCGGCACCCCGGCCCGGGCGGCCTCGTCGATGACGCGGTCCATCGCCCTGATGACGTCCGGGTGCGTCGGCTGCCCGGGGCGGCCGAGGTTGGCGGCGAGGTCGGCCGCGCCGACGAAGGCCGCGTCCACGCCCCCGACCGCGAAAATGTCCGCGCAGTTGGCGGCGCCGGCGGGCGATTCGATCTGGACGATCAGGCACAGGTCCTCGCGGGCCCCGGCGAGGTAGCCGGGCCGCCGGCCCCAGTCGCCGCCGCGGGTCTGGGACGAGACGCCGCGGATGCCGTCCGGCGGGAAGCTCATCGAGGCGGCCAGCATGTCGGCCTGCTCCGCCGTGTCGACCATGGGGATCAGCAGGTTCCGGGCGCCGATGTCGAGCAGCCGCTTGATCACGACCGGGTCGCCGTGCGCCGGCCGGATGAGGACGTCGGGGTCGTACCCGCCGGCGATCTGCAGGACCCGCAGGAAGTCGTCGAGCCCGGCGGGAGAGTGCTCGCCGTCGAGCAGCACCCAGTCGAACCCGGAGCTCAGGGTGATCTCGGCGGCGACCGGGTCGGCGGCGAGGTTCATCCAGATCCCGGCGCTGGCCGGGCCCGGGGCCCGCAGGCGTTCGAGAAACCGGTTCATTGTGTTCCTCCTGTCACGGACGTGACCGCGGCCGCGATGGCCCGCACCGCGTGGTCCAGTTCGGCAAGATCGGTGTAGGCGCCGTAGTAGTAGCGGTCCGGGCGGATGATCACGGAGTCCGCGCCGAGGTCCGACAGCCACCCCGCCGCGTCCCCGGTGGCCTCGGCGACGCGCAAGCCCGCCGCGGCGGCCAGTCCGGCGGTCTCCTCCGGCAGCCGCGCGCGGGTGACGAGCGCGAACCGGTAGCCGGTGACGTCGTCCAGCAGCCGGCCGCCGTCCAGCCGGGGCTGCGGGGCGAGGGTGCCGCCGACGCCCGGGCCCGGCTCGAATAGTCCCGGGCCCAGCCGGGGCGCGGCCCCGCTGCCCTCGCGCCCGACCCTGGCGTTGAGCGCCTCCAGGGTCGCCTTGTCCGGGGAGCTCAGCGCGTTCCCCAGCGACGTGGACGTCTGGATGTAGAACCGGGCGTGCCCCGACCGTTCGGTCTCGTAGCTGTCCAGCAGCGCGTCGGGCGCGCCGTCGCCGACGACCGTCTTCAGCCGCCAGGCCAGGGACATCGCGTCCCGTACCCCGGTGCACAGCCCCTGTCCGAGGAACGGCGGGGTCTGGTGGGCGGCGTCCCCGGCGACGATGAGCGGACCGGCCCGCCAGTGCCGGGCGACCAGGGACCGGTGGGTGTAGACGGCCGCCCGGAGCAGTTCGCCCTGGTCCGGGGTGAGCCAGCGCGCGACCCGTTTCCAGGCGGCCTCCGGCGTCGTCGCGTCCGTCAGGTCCTCGCCCGGCTTGCCCCGGAACTCGAACCGCCGCAGGTTCCGCACGACGTGGATGTAGATGGCCGGGGATTCGGGGTCGGCGTAGTGCGTGTTGACCGGCGGAAGGCCGGCCTGGTCGCTGACCGCGAAGTCGGTGACGACCCACGGCTGGTTGAGCCCGAAGTCGTCGAGTTCCAGCCCGGCCGCGCGCCGGACGACCGACCGGGCACCGTCGCAGCCCACCACGTAGCGGGCCCGCACCGTCACCCGTTCCCCGCTGGCCAGGTCACGACCGGCAACCATTCCACCGAACGGATCTTCGTTCCTGACCTCGTCCACCTCGTGCCCCGCCAGCACGGTGACGTTCTCGCGTGCCGCCAGTCCTTCCCGCAGGACGCCCTCGAACTCGGGCTGGTGGACGTTGTAGCGGGCGGGCCAGCCCTGGGGTCCGGGCCCGGTCACGCCGGGCCGGGTGGAGACCACCTCGCCGCCGGCGTCGAGGTACTGGGCGCCGCGGAAGACCTTGAGCAGCGGTTCCAGCTTCCCGGCCAGGCCCAGGGTCTGGACGACCCGCATGATCTCGGCGTCGATCCCGACGCCGCGGGGGAGTTCCAGCGCGGCCAGTTCCCGGTCCAGGACGGTCACCGAGAGGCCGGCCAGGCCGAGGAGGTTCGCCAGGATCCCGCCGACCGGGCCGAGCCCGACGACGGCCACCTCGCAGTCGGCGGTGCTCATGCCGCCGTGCCCTCGGACACGCAGATGCCCATGCCGGTGAGCCGTTCCCGGACCGGCTCGTAGACGACGGGTTTCAGCGGCCGGGCGCCGGCGGCGTAGGCCGCGAGCCAGGTGCGGGCCTCATTCGCGCCGGCCCCGGCCGGGTCGATGTCGGCCTGGGTGATGCCGGAGGCCCACGCGGGGTCGGCGGAGCCCAGCCGGCGCAGGAGGGCGGCGTCCCAGTCGGGCCGGATCCGGTCCTTGGCCGCCTCGCGGTGGGCGGCGCTGATCTTGTCCCGTTCCTCCTGGGGGAGGCCCTCGGCGGTCAGGGCCAGGGTGGGCGGGTCGTGGGAGAGCCCGCCGGAGCCCAGGAACAGGACGCGTTCGTCCAGCGTCCGGGCGAAGGCCCCGGCGGCCGCGCCCAGGCCGGCGGCCCGGCCCGGGCGGGCCAGGGGCGCGGACGCGCAGTTGATGAAGACCGGGATGACCGGCACCACGTCCAGGCGGCCGAAGAGGTCGCCCGCCGTCTGCCCGAACCCGTGGTCCAGGGCGACGTGCCGGGTGACCGCGATGTCGAAGCCTTCGTCCAGGAGGTGCGCGGCCAGGGCCACGGCCGTCTCGCGCGGGACGTCGTAGGGCCCGGTCGGGGAGAGCAGGTCGCCGCGGCCCTCGGCGCCGGTCACGACCGAGAAGGACGGCACCACGTCGGTGAACGCGCGCCGGTGGTCGGATCCGAAGAAAATCACCAGGGTGGGCGCGAACGCGCGGACCGCGTCGCGGACGACGGCCATCCCGGCGCGGAACCGCGGTCCGAACCGTTCTCCGGAGTCACGTGCGTATCCCGGGCTGTGGGACACGCAGAGCGTCATGCTCTCAAAGGCCATGCACCGGTTCTACAGAGGGCGGTCGCCCGGCTCGAAGGCCTGTGTTCCGCATGCCGGGAAGCCCGCCCGGCCGTTCCGTCCAGTGGAACGGCCGGGCGGCTGGAATTACAGGGCGATGCCGAGAAGGGCGTCGGCGGTGTCGCGGATGAGGGCGGCTTCGGCTTCCGGGGCCCCGGCTCCCGCGGCCGCGGCCCAGGCGTCGATCGCGGCCACCGCCCCGGGGGCGTCCAGGTCGTCGGCGAGGCGCTCGCGGACGGTGTCCAGGACCGGGCGCGCGGGCGGGACGGGGGCCGCGGAACCGGCGCCGGAAGCCGCGCTCACGGCGGCGCGCCAGCGCGCGAGGCGCTGGGTGGCCTCGGCCAGGACGCCGTCGGTCCATTCCCAGTCCGACCGGTAATGGTGGGCCAGCAGGGCCAGGCGGATCGCCATCGGGTCGGTGCCGGACTCGCGCAGCCGGCTGACGAAGACCAGGTTGCCCAGGGACTTCGACATTTTCTCACCCTGGTAGGCCACCATGCCGGAGTGGGCGTACACGCGGGCGAAGGCGTGCTCCCCGGGCTCCGGCGGGTAGGCGACCCGGGTGTGGGAGCCGCTGAACTCGTGGTGCGGGAACACCAGGTCGCTGCCGCCCGCCTGCACGTCGAAGGCCGTCCCCAGGTACTCGGCCGCGATCGCCGCGCACTCCACGTGCCAGCCCGGGCGTCCGCGGCCGAACCGCGAGTCCCAGAAGGGCTCGCCCGGCCGCTCCGCGCGCCAGATGATCGGGTCCAGCGGGTCCTTCTTCCCGGCCCGCTCCGGGTCCCCGCCCATCGCGCCGAATCGCCGCGTCATCTGCTCGACCGACAGGCCGCTGGCCGACTTCGGGCCGGACAGGGCCCCGAACTCCGCGTCCGCCGACCGGGCGAAGTAGACGTCCCCTTCGAGTTCGTACAGGGAACCCCTTGTGTCCAGGCGCTCCGCGAACTTGTCGATGACCGGGATCGCCTCGACCGCTCCGATCAGGTGCGCCGGCGGCACGACCCGCAGGGCTTCCATGTCCCCGCGGAACCGCTCGGTCTCGCGCTCGGCGAGTTCCCGCCAGTCCTCGCCGTCCCGCTCGGCCCGTTCCAGCAGGGGATCGTCGACGTCGGTCACGTTCTGGGTGTAGCTGACGTCATGCCCGGCGTCCAGCCAGGCCCGCACCAGCAGGTCCCAGGCGACGTAGGTCGCCGCGTGGCCCATGTGCGTGGCGTCGTACGGCGTGATGCCGCAGGCGTACAGGGAGGCCGTTTTGCCGGCCGCGGCGACGGCCAGTTCGCCCGTCGCCGTATCTCGCAGTCTCGGTTCCGGGCCGGGACCGGGCAGTACAGGGACATCCGCAGCTCGCCATGCATCCATAACTGTCATTATCGCCCAGATCGGAATGCGCCAAGCACCAGGTCAGGGGAGGCGGGCGGCTCCGATGCTGGGCAGCAGGCCCGGAATCCGGCGTCCCTGGGTCGCCTGTTCGAACGCGTAGGCGAGCCCGATCAGCCGGGGCTCGCTCCAGCGCGGGCCGACGAACGTGACCCCGACCGGCAGCCCCGCCACGTTGCTGAACGGGACGCTGATCGCGGGCCAGCCGGACACCGCGGCCGGGCGGGAGGACCCGAACACGCTGTGGTCTCCCAGCACGTAGTCGGTCAGCCAGGCCGGGTTCACGGTCAGGGACACGATGGCGTCCAGGTTGTGCTCGATGACCGGCGTCTCCAGGGCTTTCACGGCCCGCGAGGTCGCGGCGGCGCGGCTGGCCCGGTAGGACGGGTCCTCGAGATCGCCGCTGGTGGCCTCGGCGCCCTCGAAGATCTCCTGGCCGAAACGGGACAGGACGATGTCGGCGTTCCGCCGGTTGAAGGCGATGAGCCCGGCCAGGGAGCGGGGCACTTCCTGGCCCGGCGGGCAGAAGGCCGAGAGGTACCTCAGGTAGGCGTTGATGCCGTGCTTGAACTCGCAGTACAGCGCGTCGAACTCCGGGCGTGTGATCTTGTCCACGTCCGGCAGTTCGACCGGGTCGACGATACGCGCGCCGAGCTTCCGGAACCGGTCCACCGCGGCGTCGATGACGGCGAGGGTCCCGGGGCCGGAGCCCGCCGACACGTCGCGCCACACCCCGATGCGCGCGCCCTCCAGGGCCCCGGGATCGAGGAAGTCGGTGTAGGAGGAGCCGGCGAAGATCCGTTCCGCGTCATCGACCGCCGGATCCTCGGGGTCCTCGCCCGCGAGCACCCCCAGCAGGGCTGCGGCGTCCGCCACGGTGGGGGCCATCGGCCCCGCGGTGTCCTGCACCGGGGACAGGGGCACGATCCCGGTCCGGCTGACCAGGCCCGCGGTGGGCTTGATGCCGACGGTGCCGCAGGCGCTGGACGGGGAGACGATCGAGCCGTCGGTCTCGGTGCCGACGGCGAGGGGTGCCAGGGCCGCGGCCACCCCGGCCGCCGAGCCGGAACTGGAGCCGGACGGGCTGCGGTCCAGCGCGTGCGGGTTGGCCGTCTGGCCGCCGAGGGTGGACCAGCCGCTGCTGCTGCGCGTCGACCGGAAGTTCGCCCACTCCGACAGGTTCGACTTGCCGATGATCACCGCGCCGGCCTCGCGCAGCCGGGAGATGATGAACGCGTCCGGCGGCCGGGCCGGGAGCAGCGCGGGCGAACCCGCCGTGGCCGGCATCCCGGCCACCTGGACGTTGTCCTTGACGAGCACGGGAATGCCGTCCAGCGGGCCGCGGGGCTCTCCGGACCGGTACCTCTCGTCGCTGGCCTCCGCCTCGGCCTGCGCCTCCGGGCTGACCGCGAGGACCGCGCGCAGGGCCGGGTTCAGGTTCTCGGTGCGGTCCAGGTAATAGCGGGTGAGCGCCGACGAGGTGACGGTGCCGGCGGCCAGTGCCTGCCGTAGCTCTGCCACCGACGACGACGCCGGATCGATACTCGTTCCGGGAATTTCCCGGGCGGGCTCGGGCGGGTTCTCGAAATCCGGCATGGAGGCAGAATAATAGCGTGACAGGCATCTCCGTAACCTTCTCCCCTCAGAACGGAAAAACTGTCGCGTTTTATACGCTTTCCGACCCGTCGATCTCTGGCGTCCCCGGCGTCTCAGCCCCCACGGCCTCAGCCGCCTCGGCGGCCCGGGCCAGGGAGACGAGTTTCGCCGACAGGTGATAGGAGCCCCGGTCGTCGCCCACGATGATTCCAGTATCCCGCAAAAGCGCGATATATCGGTACATGCTAGGCAAAGGAATGCCGGTCGCACCAGACAGCCCCCGGGCCGTCAGGGTGTGGCGCTGCGGAGTGAACGCCTCCAGCACCGCCAGTACACGGCGTGCGCCCTCCGCGCCGGCGCTGGACGTGCCCGGACTGGACGTGCGTGAGCTGGACGGGCTCGGGCTGGACTCGGTTCCGGTGACCCCCGCGGCGGCCCCCGGGCCGCCGTCAGCGGAATGTGTAGCCAATGAGCTCTTTCTTATTTCGCCGTAGTTCGATTTTCGGCCCACCGTAACTAGGCGTCAACAGGGAGTCAAGCCACTTTACGGGAGCCAGGAAACATGTCCCGCGAGAGTCGCGTATCCGACGAACGCGACCGCGTCGATCAGCGTGTGCGCGATGACCATCGGGGCCGTCCGCCTCCAGCGCAGGAACAGGGTCCCGAAGATCACCCCCATCACCGCGTTGCCCGCGAAGCCGCCGAAGCCCTGGTACAGGTGGTAGGAACCGCGCAGGACGGCGCTGATCGCCACGGCGTACGCCGGGCGCACCCCGCAGATCCGCAGCCTCGACAGCAGGTAGCCGGTGACCAGGACCTCTTCGAGCAGGCCGTTTTCCAGCGCGGACAGCAGCAGGACCGGGATGCGCCACCAGACCCTGGGCAGGCTCTCGGCCACGATGTTCAGGGCCAGGCCGGACTTGAAGGCCAGGAAGTACAGGCCGAGCCCGGAAAAGCCGATAACCGCGGCCAGCAGCGCGCCGCGCCCGAGGTCGCGCCAGGGCTGGGTCCGGTCCAGCCCGATGGCACGGAAACCGCCCCCGTGGTCGAAGCCGTTCGTCCGTCCGGGGCCGGCCCGCTGGAGCAGGTACCAGGCCAGGAGCACCGGCGCGACGTCGGTGGCCAGGGAGGTCAGTTGCAGGAACAGGTCCAGCAGCGGACGGCCCGGCGCCTGGGAGCCGTTGAGGACGGTGCTCTGGGCCCCCAGCGACTTGTGCGCGGTCAGCGAGCCGATCAGCGACACGAACGCGTACAAACCGCTCGCGCCCAGCGACACGGAGAAGACCGAGATGATCTCCCACTTCAGGAGCCCGCGGTCCCGGCCGGAAACCGCTGATCCCGGACCGGGATCAGGCGAGGAGCGCGTCGAAGTCCCCGTCCTGGGCACCGCCGATGAGCGCCTCGATCTCGGGCCTCGTGTAGATGAGCGCGGGCCCGTCCGGGTAAGCCGAGTTGCGCACCGCCACCTGGCCGTCAGGCAGGCGCGCCATCTCGACGCCGGTGTCACCCGAGCCGCTGGCCTTGCGCCATTCCAGGCCCGGAATCAGGCCGTCCAGCTCCCCCACGGGCATCCCGTTGTAGAGACCGTCCGTACTGGCGTCCGTCACGCGTTTAGATCTCCTTCAGCAACCCGGCCAGGATTTCCCTGGTCCGCTCCGGCGAGGTGCCGGCCACCGACAGCCGTTCCATCACGGCGGCGTACCGTTCCACTTCGTCGGGCTTCTCGATGTAGAGCGCGCCGGTCAGGTACTCCATGTAGACCATGTCCGGAAGGTCCGCGTCCGGGAACCGCATGATGGTGAACGCGCCGCCCTCGGCACCGTGTCCACCGTATCGGAAGGGCATCACCTGCAGAGTGATGTTCGGCTCGCTGACCAGGTCCATCAGGTGCTGGATCTGCCCGGCCAGGACGTCCTTGCCGCCCATCGGCCTGCGCAGGGCGGCCTCGTCCACGATCGCCCACAGGCGCGGCGGGTTGTCCCGCTTGAGGAGCTTCTGCCGGCCGAGCCGCAGCGCCACCCGGCGCTCCACTTCATCCGGCTCCAGGCCGGGCGAGCCCTGCATGACGACGGCGCGCGCGTACTCCTCGGTCTGCAGGAGACCGGGCACGAACTGGACTTCGTAGACCCGGATCAGCTGGGCCGCCTCTTCGAGGCCGACATAGAGCCCGAACCAGTCGGGAGCCGCGTCGGAGTACTTCTGCCACCAGGGCGTGGCGTTGGCCTCCCGCGTGAGCTGGAGGAGCGAGTCGCGTTCTTCCTTGTCGCTGACGTTGTAGTACGTCAGCAGGTCGCTGACGTCGCGTTCCTTGAACGAGACGCGCCCGAGTTCCATCCGGCTGATCTTCGAGCCGGAGGCCCGGATGTGATAGCCGGCCTGCTCCCGCGATATGCCGGCCCGCTCGCGTGAACGCCGCAGCTGCGCCCCGAGCAAGATGCGCAGCACCGTAGGGCCACCGACTGGAGCGCCGCCGGCTCCGGGCAGGCTTACGGCCATGAGCTGCCCCTTTCAGGCCCTAGCGGGGATTGGTGTTCCCCCGACACCCGCACTTCCCACCTCATCCCGCCAGAAAAAATATGCACACGTCATTTGCACGCGCATTCGCGCTTGCGGACGCGATGACCTAGAGATGGTATCGCGGAACGCCGAAGGAGACGAGTATCTCGCAACACTAAAGAGAACGGACAGACCGGGACATCTGTCCCGAATCACATCTCGCCTGCTAACACACTATGCTCGGGATGTCGGACCGTTCAAGATTGGCGCCTCATGCTCAAGTCGTTTTCTCCCGGCGCGTGGAAGTTCCCGGGCTTCCTGACCCTGCCGGAGGAACCCGAGTCGTTCCCGGCTCCCCTCCGCCGGGCGGTCCGTCTCATGCTCGCGGGGGCCGCCGTGACGGTGGTCTGGGGCCTTTACGTCGCGGTCGTCACCGGGGTGAACGCCAACTACATGGTCACGCCGCAGGGCAAGATCACCCGTATCGGCGGTGCGGAGCTAGCGGTGAGCATCGTGGTCATGGTCGTGTTCACCCTGGTCTTCGCGGCCCTGTGGCTGCTGATGGCCCGGCTGACCCGGCAGGGGCGTAACGCCGCCCGGCTCACCTCCAGCGTGCTGTTCTTCTTCTGGTCGGTGATGAGCTACCTGTATCTCGGCTCGGTGACCGAGGGCCCCGCCATCCTGGCGGAGGTGGTGCTCGTCCTCGTCATCTGGGCGATCGGCCTGGCCTCCGTCTTCCTGTTGTGGCGACCCGAATCATCGGAACGCTTCCGGCGGTAAACCCGCGGGCGGCCTCACGCGTCTACCTATCGTGAGGCCCGGCGAAAGCGGGGCGCCGGGCCTCCGTCGACTCGCCGCCGGCCACCGGGCGAACCACTGGACGAATCACCCTCCCAGGCGTAAGAGGGGTATAGGGCCGTGCACCCTTACCTGGGAGGGGAAGCCTGTGGCACACGCTTGGATGACGGACGCACGGCGCATCCGCGGGGCAACGGACGGCGGTCCCTTGCACGGCGGCGCGCCCCGCGCGGTCTGGCTGACACTCGACGGCATGCCGACCGGATCCTCCATCCAGCTGGCCGCGCGCCGGCTTGTGAGCCAGGGCCGCCCCTGCCACCTCATCTGGAACCCGGCCACCGGCGATACCGCGCAGCTGATCTCGGCCCTCCGCGCCGGATGCGCCCTGAGCACTCCGGACCCGCCCCATGAGTCCGGCCATGTCCGCCGGACGAACGTCAACACGGAGGGCCGGGTCTGCATGCAGATCGGGGTGCTCTCCGACGAGGAGCCGTTCACCGACGGGCCGCTGACCGGCCTGGCCTCCATCATGAACTGGCTGGATTCCTGGAAGGTCCCCCGCGTCTGGCCCGCCGGCAAGCCTTCCTCCCAGGGCCGTCCCCCTCGGAGCCGCGCGCTGTGGGCCCGCGGCGGCCACTTCGGGGCCACGCAGGTCCCGGGCTGCGTGACCGGCGGCCCCGGCCCCATCGATCCTGCCCGGCTGACCGGCACCCAGCTTCACGAGCTCCGGTCGCTGGACGAGGCCGTGGCCGTCCCCGCATTAAGGCGGCCGGCCTTAAAACCGCTCGCCCGGCGGCGGGCCCGGCCGGTTACGGGGGCAGGAGGGGGCGCAGGGCCCCGGCGGCCCGGCGGACCTGGGCCAGGGGGGTCGCGCCGTATCCCAGGACGACCGCGTTGAGCGTCGGCTCGCCGCAGAAGTAACGGTCGGCCGGCGTGACTCCGACGCCCCGCGCCGCGGCCTCGGCCGCGAAACCGGCCGCGGGCCGGCCCGCGGGCAGTTCCAGGACCACGTGCAGGCCCGCCGAGTCGCCCCGCAGTCCCGGGAGCGCCATCAGGGCGGCCCGCCGGCGCGCGTACTCCAGGCGCATCTTCCGGATGTGGCGTTCCAGGTCGCCGGAGGCCAGCATCGACAGCAGGGCGTACTGGACCGGCTCCGGAACCCGCTCGCTGACCTGGCGCCTGCATTCGGCGAGCGACGCCACCAGCGCGGGCGAGGCGACGACCCAGCCCGCCCCGAAGACCGGGGTGAGGATCTTCGACGTCGTCCCCAGGTAGACCACCGCGGAGGGATCCATGGAGAACAGGGCGGGAAGCGGTGCCACGTCGTACCGGAACTCCCCGTCGTAGTCGTCCTCCACGATCACGGCGCCGGCGGCCCGGGCCCAGGCGATGAGGGCCTGCCGTCGCGCGACCGGGAGACGGCCGCCCAGCGGGTACTGATGGGCCGGCGTCGTGTAGAGCAGGCGCAGGTCGCTGGGAAGCTCCCCGGGCACCACCCCGTTGGCGTCGACGCGGCAGGGGACGATGTCCGCTCCGGCGCGGCGCAGGACCTCCAGGCCGCCCTGGTAGCCGGGCTCCTCGATGCCCACCCGGTCCCCCGGCCGGATCAGCGCCGCCGCGACCGCCGACAAGCCGTTGGACACTCCCCGCGTGATCAGGACCTGATCCGGCGTCACCGCCAGTCCCCGGCTGCGCCGGAGGTAACGGGCGAGTTCCGCGCGCAGCGACGGCAGCCCGTACAGGTCGGGAAAGGGAGAGGGAGGGCGTGCTCCCGCGTGACGCCACGCCCGGCGCCACATCGCCGGGTCGATGCCCTCGGCCCACGGAACCCCGGCCGCCAGTTCGATCAGGCCCCCGTCCCCCGGCCCCGCAGACGCGGTCGAGAACGAGGCCAGCCCCGACGGCGCCGGCGGCGGCGGATCAGCCGGGGCGCCCGGGGCCACGTCCGCCACGTAGCTGCCGGAGCCGTGCCGCCCCTCAAGCCACCCTTCCGCGAAGAGCTGGGCGTAGGCGGAGGTGACGACCGTCCGGCTCACGCCGAGGGCCGCCGCCAGGTCCCGGGTCGAGGGCAGCCGCTCCCCCGCCCGCAGCACGCCCGACGTCACCGACTCCCGTAGCTGCGCCGTGATCTGGGCCGCCAGCGGCGTTCCGGCGGAACGGTCGACGCCCAGCGGAAGCGAAGTGGTCATCCGAAAATTCCCGGAAGTGGCTATTTGAACCAGACCACTTTACGCCTACCTTCTCTGACATGGAGCTTTCCAGCACGCCCAGGACCACTTTGCACCGGCACAAGGAGAGAGGGCAGGCCGACCCAGGCGAACTGCGCGCCGTCCTCGACTCCGGGATGATCTGCCACCTCGGGTTCACCACCGCCCGGGGACCCGTCGTGCTGCCGACCGCGTACGGCCGCGACGGCGACACCCTCTACCTGCACGGCTCCTCCGCCAACGGAGCGTTCAAGACCGCGAACGGTCAGCAGGTCTGCGTCACGGTCACCCACACCGACGGACTGGTCTGCGCACGGGCGGTGTTCAGCCACTCGGTGAACTACCGCAGCGCCGTGATCTTCGGCGCCGCCGCGGTCGTCAGCGACGATGACGAGCGCCTGCACGGGCTGGAGGTCATCACCGACCATCTCGTCCCCGGGCGCTGGGCGGCCGCGCGGAAGCCGACGAAGAAGGAGATGGCCGCGACCTCGGTGCTGTCGCTGCCGCTGGACGAGGCCTCGGTCAAGATCCGGGCGGGCGGGCCCGCCGACGACGAGGCGGACCTGGCGCTCGACGTGTGGGCGGGCGTGCTCCCCGTGACGGTGACGTTCGGCGAACCGGAGCCGGACTCCGGGTCGGCGGGCAAGCCGGTTCCGGCCCATATCCTCCAGAGAACGGAAAACCGCCCGGCGGCTGTGCGGTAACGATGATCCGTTCGGTAGAAATCGAATTTTTTTGCCGTAACCTCTTATGAATGAACGACCGGCTGGTATGGATCGACTGTGAGATGACCGGGCTCGACATCGCCCGTGACGCGCTGATCGAGATCGCGTGCGTGGTCACCGATTCCGAACTCAACCTGCTCGACGAGGGAATCGACCTCATCATCAAGCCGCCCGCCGAGGCGGTGGAGCAGATGAGCGACGTCGTGCGGGACATGCACACGACATCCGGCCTGCTCGCCGACCTCGAGAACGGCGTGACCCTGGAGGAGGCCGAGGAGGCGGTGCTCGCGTACGTGAAGCACCACGTCCCCGAGCCCGGCAAGGTCCCGCTGTGCGGCAACTCGATCGCGACCGACCGGTGGTTTCTCGCCCGTGACATGAAGAACCTGGACGACTACCTGCACTACCGGATGATCGACGTGTCGTCGATCAAGGAGCTTTCCCGGCGCTGGTACCCGAGGGTCTACTTCGCGTCCCCGTCCAAGCACGGCGGGCACCGGGCCCTGGCCGACATCACCGAGAGCGTGAACGAACTGCGCTACTACCGCGAGGCGGTGTTCGTGCCGATGCCCGGCCCGGACTCCCCCACCGCGAGGCAGATCTCGTCCCGCTTCAGCAACCCGCCGGCGGCGCACTAGCCTTCCGCCGCCCCCGCCTCCCGCTTGCCCGACATATCCCGATATGTCGGGTGTGGCTGGCGGGGGCGTGTGTCTGTTGCGTCGCTGTAGCGACAGTTCCGACACACACCCCCCGGGATGGCCCGGTCAGCCCTCGTCGCAGGTGGACGGGGCCGGACTGTCGCCGGTGAGCCGGTCGGTCAGCCACGGCACCACGGCCGCCTGGTCGTCGATGCCGGTCGTCACGTGCTCGGTGGGGAACGACACCAGGTCGTCCGTCGCGCCCATCTTGCACCACTGATCGTGCAGGGCGGCCTCGGTACGGTACGGGATGACCTCGTCGTTCAGCCCGTGGACCTGCATCACGGGCACGTCCGGCGCCATCGTGCCGAGGTCGTTCGCGTCGAGAACCCTGGACCAGGCGGCGTTGTTCATCGGGTTCTTGCCGTCTTTGGTGTAGTTCTCGATCCGCTGCAGGGCGAAGGTGGCCAGTCCCTGCGCCTGGCACATCGTCTGCAGGTCCCTGAACGCCTTCTTGCCCGCGTCGTTCAGGTAGCCCTGCAGGTTGAGCGACGGGTACGCCGCGCCGAACCCGATCGCGGCACCGCCGAGGAACCCGAAGAACGCGGTGCCGTTGATGTTGGACGCGACCGCCTGCAGGTTCGCGGGCGTGCCGCCGAGCGCGACGCCCTTGAGATTGAGGCCGGGGGCGTAGCCGTGATGCAGCTGGGCGGCCCATCCGGCGGCGCCGCCGCCCTGGGAGTACCCCTCGACCCCGGCCGGCGCGTCCTTGGCCAGACCGGTCCCGGGCAGGTTAAGGGCCGCGCGGAGCGAGTCGAGGACGGCGTGGCCTTCGGCCCGGCCGACGGTATACATCTGCGTCGCGCCGTTGATGCCCTCGCCGGGCTCATCGGTGACCGCGACCGCGAAGCCCTTGGCCAGCAGGCCGATCACCGCGAACTGCTCGTCGAAGTCGCCGGCGGCGATCTCCTTCGACGGGGCGCACTGCGGGCCCCAGCCCTGCGTTCCCGACGCGTAGGCCACGACGGGCCGGGCCCCGTTGCCGGTCCACTTCGCGTGAGGCACGAACACGTCGCCGGAGACCGCGATGGCGTTGCCCCGGGCATCGACCGACCGGTAGAGGACCTGGTACACGGTCGAGGCGGGAAGCCTGGACGCCGCCGGCGTGACCTTCCGGTACCAGATGATGTCGCCGGGCTTGCCGGGCGGCAGCGGGTTCGGCGGAGTGTAGAACGCGTTCCCGGCCGGCGCCGGGAGGATGTTCCCGTTGGCCACGGGCGACAGCGGGTCGGACACGCCCCTCGCCACGCCGGACTCGGCGCGCCCCAGGCCGGCGGCGCTGATCTCGCCCGCCGCCGCGTGCTGGGCGTTGGAGGCAGTCCCGGTCACCGTTCCGGCGGTCGTCGACGCGGCGGCCGAGTTCCCCGCGGACTGGGCGGCGCCGGCCACCCCGTTCACCTCGCCGGAGACCGTCTTGGTCACGCCGGACAGAGGGTTGGAGGCCGGCTGCGGTCCCGAGGCCGCGGCGGCCTGCGCCGCGCTGGTCGGCAGGAGGAAGGCCAGCACCGCGGTCGCCCCCGTCGCGACCTTGATCGCCTTCTGCTGGTCCGTCACCGGCTGCCGGAGCTTCCGGTACCGCCCGCTCGTCCGCTGCGGGCTGTGGTCGTTCACGTTCATTGCCTCCCGTTCAAGATCCCCTGAAAGCAGCCCCCTCGCGGCCCTGACGCCGCGATCCCCTGCGGACCTGATTATCGCTAATGATGATCGTCAAAGCTACTAATGAGTAAGAGAAGAGTCCGGACTGTTAGCAAGACGACCGGACCAGGCTCCGGAGCGGCTATACTTATGACGGCCGCGGGCGAATGCCGAGCGGTTCATGGTGGGTGTAGCTCAGTTGGCAGAGCATCAGGTTGTGGTCCTGAGGGCCGCGGGTTCAAATCCCGTCACTCACCCCAGCATCCGATCGGGTGACCAGCACTTTTGGCTGGTCACCCGATTTTTTACTAGCGAATTCGCTAGTGGACTTGCTAGTGAAGCGATGTGATGTCGATCACATGCAGTCTCTTGGCTCCACCTTGGCCGGGCCCTGCAGAGTGTTCCGGCCCCTCTTTGGCGGATGCTCGCCGCCGGCAACCGGAGACGGTCCGCCCTTGCCGAGCACCGGCCGGCTGGCGCTTGACTGCGGGAGTCATTAGCCCTCGGCGCTTCGCCGGGGCAGCCCGTTCGACTCCCCCGCCCGCTTAACAATCAGTTACGAGACCCGGGAACGCGAACGGCGGAGCCGGATCGAACCCGGCTCCGCCGCACCCGGCCCCTGGCGGGACCGCGCATCTCCTATCTCTCTCCCGGGGGAGGAGCCCCGGCACCTGTTTCGGGGCCGCCGCGGCTGCCTCCGCGCAGGTCCGACTTGGGGCTGTTGCAGCGTGCGCGCCGGGCGAGGTAGTCAGATATGGCCGACGGCTGGAACCGGAGCTGCTTGCCCAGCTTCACCGCGTCGATCGCCCCGGCCTCGACGGTGTCGTACAGCCAGCTCTTCTTGACCTTGAGCAGCACGCAGACATCGTCCATCGTGAGCAGCCGGAGGTTCGCCAGGGGGTCTCCGAACTGCCCCTGGCCCGCGGCTTCCTCCGCCGCGCCGTAGTCCGCTTGCGTCATGACACGCTCCCGTCGTTCACGGACGGAGGGAGAACGTCCATCGCCAAGACTATTGCTCACTCACGTGAACAACCACACTGCAAGTGTCACCCACTATGCGCGAAAGTTCAAGGTGAGCCGCCTCCGGCGTGTCCGGGCGCCGCCAGACATGCCGCCCCCGTCAGCCCTGGCGAGAGATGTTCCACGGCCGACCGAATCGTGCGGGCCGCGGACCACCCGGCATGACCACGAAGGAAGATAACCAGCAGCCTGCCACCTCGCCCGCCGGCCGACACTGGCATCTGCCGTCTGACGAGGCTAACGATCTCATCGCGGTGGCGACGGTTTACGTCACCAGCCTCGTTCACACGCTCAGTACGGGTGACTACTTCGGCAGCGCCGCTCCTATCACCGCGCTGACGGCGATCCTGGTGGCACAGTGGCGTAAGAGTCAGAAGACCCGCCGTGCGGACCCCGCGCGGCGACGCCGCCGACGCGGTCCGGGTCGGCATCGGCGGACTGAGGTGGTGTTAAGGTTCAGCGTGCCGCAATTCGGGCGAGGGAGGCGCGATGGGGTGCGGCTCGCCGAGCGCATCGCGGCGTACAGAACGATCCGGCCTGTGGGCAACAAGGCCAGCATTAAGTCTCCTGGTCACAATTTGACCCAAAATGATCACTCAAGGTAAAAATTGTGTAGAATGATGAAGGAACCAGGAACCAGGAACCAGGAACCAGGAACCAGGAACCAGGAACCAGGAACCAGGAACCAGGAACCAGGAACCAGGAACCAGGAACCAGGAACCAGGAACCAGGAACCAGGAACTTAGCCTTAGGCCCCGCCGATTCGGGACGCCATGCCGCTTAGCAAGGATTCCAGTGTCATTCCGGGCGGGGACGCGGCCCGGTGGGAGTCCTTGCGGCCCGAGCGGACCGTGGCCGCGGTCACGCGTACTTTCACCTCAACGGTGCGGCTCCTGGAAGCGGTCAGGGTCTTCGAGTCCGACTACCGCGTGCGCGTCGTGTTCGCCCATGATGACTCGTCCGCGTTCAGCGGGGGCGTGCCCGACCTGCTGCGGGCCGAAGGCATCTCCGCGGTGCCGCTGGCGCAGCTGTCGGGAAGCAGTTTCGACCTGGTGCTGACCGCCAGCGAAAACGTCGAGCTCCGGCAGGTGGAAGCGCCGGTCGTCGTCGTGCCCCATGGAATCGGCTTTCACCGCTATGTTCCCGACTCGGACTCTCCCGGCACCCGCCTGTCGGGCGTCGTCCCGGTCCGGCGGCTCCGGGGGACGGACACGTGGATGACGGTCGCGCACCCGGCGCAGCGGGATCAGCTGCTCGCCGAGTACCCGGAGGCGGCCAGCCGCTGCGTGGTGACGGGCGATCTCGCCTTTGACCGGATGGCCGCCAGCCTCCCGCTGCGCGAGCGTTACCGGCGCGCTCTGGGGGTCGGTTCTGGGCAGCGGCTCGTGGCCGTGACGTCCACCTGGGGTGACGGGTCGCTCATCGAGTCCTGGCGCGGCCTGCCCGCCCGCCTGGCCGGAGAGCTGCCCGCCGATGAGTACAAGGTAGCGCTGATCCTGCATCCGAACGTGTGGACCTGGCACGGGGACTACGTCGTGCGGATGTGGCTCGCCCGGGCACGGGATGCGGGCCTGATGGTCGTGCCGCCGGCGGGCAGCTGGCAGGCGCTGCTGGTCGCGGCGGACCTGGTGATCGGCGACAACGGCTCGGTCACCCTCTACGGGGCGGCGCTGGACCGGCCCGTCCTGCTGGCCGGCGACCACGCGAAGGCAGCGGTCGCACCGGGCACCCCGCCGGACGAGCTCGCGGAGACTGCGGACAGGCTTGCCGACGGCCGGCTGCTGGAGGGACAGGTCGAGGCCTCTGTTTCCGGCCACCGTTCGGGCCGGTTCGCGCCTCTGGCCAGCCGGATGTTCGCCCGTCGCGGCGATGCCGCCGAGGCCCTGCGCGACTTCCTGTACGCGCGGCTGGACCTGCCCGTTCCGGAGACGCTCCCGGTCATCAGCGCCGCCGCGATGCCGGAACCGGACCGGATCGTGCCTCGCTCGTTCGTTGTCTACTCCCGCGCCGAGGAAGACCGGGTAGACCTGTGGCGGTTCCCGGCCGCGGTCCCCAACGCGGGAGCGCGCGATGCGGGCGCGGTACGGCACCTGCTGGTCGACGAGGAGGAACCGGACCGTCGGCTGCCGGCCAACGCGTCGGTCGTCGTCCGGCGCACGGTCACCGGTCACGCCGAGGCCCGAGCATGGCTGGATGCGGTCCTCGGCCTGTACCCGTGCCAGGTGGGGGCCGTCGCGGTAGCCGAGGGGTGCCTGGCCGTCGTGCGGGACGGGCCGCGTGTTCACCTCTCGGTGCCGCCGGATTGCTGCGACCTGGGGGCTTCCGCCCTGTACGCGCGGATCCGTGCGGGTCAGCCGCCCAGCGGCCGGATCATCGTGCAGGCGGGAACGGCCTCGTTCACCGCCGGGCTCGCGCCCGTGCGATGACGCGGGCTCACGACGGCTCGCTGCCGTCGCCGAGCCGCGCGGCGATCTCGGCGGCCCGGGGATGCCCGGTGCTGCCGTAGATCCGGGCTGCTTCCCGGAGATGGTCCCGGGCGGCGGCGCGGTCTCCCGACTTCTCGGCGATTCCGGCGAGGGCTTCGCGGGCCTGGGCCTCGTAGTGCAGCCCGCTCACCAGCCCGAGCGCCTCCTGAAGGCTGGCGGCCGCCTCGCCTTCCCGGCCCAGGGACGCCTGGGCGGACCCGATAGCGATCAAGGCGCGCCCCGCCATCCGGCCGTCGCCGGCGTCGCGCAGCAGGCCGAGCGCGCGGCCGAGAGTCTCCAGCGCCTGCTCGTGCTGGCCCGCGGTCTCCAGGGCGGCGCCGGCGAAGTACAGGGCCAGGGCGGCGCCGCGCTGCTCTCCCGCGGTCATGTTCAGCTCGTAGGACCGCTGGTAGGCGTCGAAGGACGAGGAGGGGTCGGCGGCGTCCAGGTAACGGCCCCGGAATTCCCAGCACGACGCCTGCAGGGCGGCGTTCCCGCTGCCGTCGGCGAGGGCCGCGGCAGCGTCGAGTTCGGCGCGGGCCCGGCCGAGGTCCCCCAGGTCGGTGTAGGCCCGCGACACGGTCATGCGCACCCGGGCCTCGGCCTCCGTGTTGCCGCAGGCCCGGGCGGCCAGGGCTCCGGTGCCGCTGACCGTCACCCAGTCGCTCAGGTGCCGGCGGTTGTAGTAATAGCCCGTCAGCGCCTCGGCGAGCTGCCACGTGTCGGCGTTCCAGCCGGCGGCAGCCGCCGCCTCGCTGACCGGCACGAAGTTCGCCCGTTCGGAATTCAGCCAGGCCAGTGCCTTGTCGCGGGAGTCCGGTCCGGTGAACGGGTCCTCGTGCCCGGCCAGCAGCACGCGATGGTCGGCGACGCGTGCCCGGGGTCCCATGACTGCCCGGTCGGCGAACGCGGCGCGGACGACATAGCGGCTGACGAGCGTGCGCAGCGCGGCCTCCCGGGACCCGGCGTCGTCCTCGTCCCGGGCCCGTTCGCGGGCATGCAGCCGCGCGAGTTCGTGAAGCCCGTACCTGCCCTTGCCCCGGAACTCGGCCAGATGCGCCGTCACGAGCGCGTCCAGCCCTGCTCGCACGTGCCTTTCCTCCAGGCCGGCCACTGCCGCTACGGTCGCGGGGGACGCGTCGACGCACGGCAGCGTGCCCAGCAGCCGGTACAGCCGCCGGGCCGGCTCTGGCAGCCCCTCGTAGGCGCTCGTGAACACCGCCGACACCGTGACCTCGCCTCCCAGCGCGAGGCCGGACAGCCGACGCGCCTCATCCGCCAGTTCCGCGGCCAGTTCCGCCACGGTCAGGCTGCTCGTCCCGGCCAGGCGCGCCGCGAGGACGGCCACTGCGATCGGCAGGCCCGCGCACCACCGCACCAGGTCGGCCGCGCCGCCCGGCCCGGCGGCGATCCGCTCCGGCCCGCACACTTCCTCGAGCAGCTCCGTCGCGCTGGCATCGTCCAGTCCGCCCAGTTCACGGAACCGGGCACCGTTCATGAGCAGTTCCCGCAAGTCGGCAGACGTCGTGACCAGCACCAGGCTTCCCGGGCAAGCCGGGACGAGCGCCCGGACCTGGGCCGGCTCGGTGGCGTTCTCCACCACGACGAGCACCGGTGCCGACGACGTCCGCGTCCGGAACTCCCCTGCCCGGTCTCTCAGCGACGGCAGGAACCGGGGATCGACGCGGTAAGCACGCAGGCACGCTCCGAGCATGCCGCTCACGTCGGCCGTGCCCTCGCCCGCGCCGGCCCCGTGGGCGGCGCAGTCCACGTACAAGTGGCCTCCCGGGAACCTGTCCCGCGGCACGCGGTGCGCCCAGCGGCGGACCGCCGACCGTTTCCCGACGCCTCCGAGCCCTTCCAGGACCACGATCCGCGGCGACTGCTCAGGATCCGGGATCACGTTCGACAGCCACGCCAGGTCAAGGATCCGGTCCACGAAGCTCGCCGGCGGCGCGGGAACCTGCCGGGGAGGTTCCGCAGGACCGGCTCCGGCCTGCAGCCCCAGGGCAGACGTGTTCACCACGTCACCCGATACGTGCCCGATCTGCAGGACTGTCGCCGCGCCCGGCGCGTACGCCTCATTCCCCGAGCCCCTGCTCCCGGCGGCCAGGCCCTCCTGGTCTCCGCTCTCGCCCATCCAGGAAATCTCCTCGGCCAACGGTAACAGGGTTCACTGCCGCAGTCTCTCGACCGCAACGGATACGGGACCGGGCCGGCATTACGGATCCCGCTCGGCGTCGGCCCGCATCACGCCCCAGAATAGGCCACATCCCGTATATTTACCATTACATACCGCAACGGACTGGGAGGAACATTGCCGGACCCGATCACGACTGCCATCGCCACCGCGGTCGCCGGAAGCGCCGCAACCGCACTGACCTCGGAAGCCGCCCGCATCCTCAAAGAGATCACCTCCCGGATCCGGCGCAAGCTGCACGGAGATCCGCATGCCCCCGCCCTCCCCGCCGACCCGGGCGACGCGAACGGGTCACCCGAGGAGATCACCGCGCTCGCCGACCGCCTGCACTATGCCTTCGAGGCGGAACCGGAGTTCAAGGCGGAGCTCATCGCTTTGTGGGAGGACTACCGCAACGCAGCAGGCAACACCTACACCAACACCTTCAACGGCAACGCGCACACGTCCATCATCATGGGCGAGCATCACGGGGACCTCAACATCAACGGCTGACGGCGAATCCGTTCACCGGAACCGGAGCATCCGGACAGGTTCCCGTCATACGGGACCAGAGGCAGACAATTACCGTCCGCACACCGCTACGCTTACCTACCTGTGACAGAACCCGCCGCCGACCCATCCCTGGCAACCCGACGGATCAGCTCCATCTTGCCGGGATGGCGGACCGTCCAAACGTCACTGCGCGTCCTGCTCGTGATCCACAGCGCCACTGCCGCCACCCGACTGGCCGACCTCATCCCGATTTTCGGGGACCCGCGCCTGCAATTGTTCTGCACGCAGACCAGCGATTCCATGTTCCCCGAGGGAATCAATTCATTCATCCAGGATCACGGATTCAATTTCCTTGAATGGAATCAAGCAGTAGAGATTGAATTCGATGCGGTAATCTGCGCAAGCCTTGGCGATAACCTTCACGAGATTAATTCACCGATACTGCGAATACCGCACGGAAACGGATACAATAAACTGTGGAGCCGGGAGCCGGGAGCCGGGAGCCGGGAGCCGGGAGCCGGGAGCCGGG
>Ga0131853_10001291_pt1 | contig 44955 bp, 41 predicted proteins | sample TergutLab28metaG_FD_92764 | JGI IMG/M metagenome (GOLD analysis project Ga0131853, IMG submission 92764) | Labiotermes labralis P1 segment gut microbial communities from Petit-Saut dam, French Guiana - Lab288 P1 (version 2) (version 2) | ecosystem: Host-associated > Arthropoda: Insects >... | reverse complement strand
TGATTATATTATAACACAGACAACCGTATACAACAACCACAAAATCAAAAAAACTGCCGATAAATCTTGATTTCAGCAGCTTTTTTATTGTTTTATACTCGCTTAACTGTCAAAGTCGGGAATTCTGTATTTTAATTCACCACTCGCGCAACGTTCCCGCTGCACTTTTTGCACTTGCCCTTAAGCAAGACAAATCCGTCATTGGTAAGTGTTATGTCATAATCGACAATGGTCGTGACAAAACATTTGCCACAGAATACGTTGTCGAGGAGTTGCTTTTGAAAATCTTTAGGGAACTCATTCCACTTTTGCATTGCATCTATGTTTATGATTTTTGCCATAATATCACCTTTCTCAAAATTCGCAGAGGTCTGCGAGTTTTAATCTTCCACAGCATCGTTGCCGTTATTTTTTGAAATTTCGGTAAGTCCGCGTAGCTTGCTTTCAAGCAATTTTTTATTCGGCAAATGAAGCTGATAATTCGCCACAAGTGCCGGAGATATGCTACGGTGCAAAGCGTACTCAACAACCGTGTCATCTTTATCAGTACACAAAATTAATTCGACATTTGGGTTTTCGGTTTCCTTTTTCACATCGCTATCAATTGCAACAAGAGTTGTTCGGGAATATCTAAAAACTCCAAAACATAACTGTCGCGTAAAGCCGAAACTCCCGTGCTTCCTCGCTTTTTCTACTCCTCCTGCTTGAGCGATTTATCCGCCGGCAAAATAATATTTAAAAGGATACCAACAATAACCGCAATGACAACACCAAGACGGTCAAGGGGCAAATCTGTGTTATGAATTGCAATCGTGATAGGATTGCCGAATCTCAAACCCAAACCAATCACTAGCATCACCGAAATAATAATGCAATTTTTCATATCAGCCAGATTTACTTTTTCATCTACAAGGTTTCGAATCCCAACGGAAGCGATCATCCCGTAGAGTATAAAGGATGCTCCGCCGATAATGGCATCGGGAATCGAATAAATCAACGATGCAAATAACGGGGAAAAACCTAGCAAAACCGCATAGATGCCGGCCAATTGCAGCACCCTGGGATCAAACACTTTCGTAATGGTAACCACCCCAACGTTTTCCGAGTAAGTCGTCGTTGCTGGGCCACCAATCGCACCACCAATAATCGTTGCGACACCATCTCCGCATAGTGTGCGAACCAAACCCGGGTCATGAATATAATCACGGCCGGAGATTCTACTCAAAATAACCATATCTCCAATGTGTTCTGCAATGGTTGCCAAAGCAAAAGGAAGCATAATCAAAATACTCAAAAGATTAAAACGCGGCAACATCAGCGGCGGTAAACCAATAAAAGCTCTGCCGGCTTCACCAAAATTTAAAATTGCCGAGCCGTCAGCATTTGTCATTTGAAAACCAAAATGCATAATGAGTGAAATGATGTATGCGCCGGCGATACCCAGCAGAATTGGAATGATTTTTGTCATGCCTTTGCCCCAAACGGAAAAAGCAATAATGATAGCCATGGTCACGATAGCTAAAAATAGATTGTTTGCCGATTGATTGATGGCAAACGGTGCAAGCATAATACCAATGAGAATAACGGTCGGAGCAGTCACAACGGTTGGTAAACACTTCATAAAGGATTTTATCCCAACCAACTTAATCAGCAGAGCCAATAATAAATATAAAACGCCGGCAACCATGATACCTCCGGTGGCATAAGCCAGTTTTTCTGTCATCTCCATGCCGGTTCCGGCAAATGGCCCGGCCTCGGCATCGGTAATCAGTCTAATCCCTACCATAAAAGCAAAACTGGAACCTAAGAATACCGGTGGGGCTTTTTTGGGTCCCGCAATTAAGTGGAATAGAATTGTTCCAATACCAACTGCCAAAAGTGTCACTTGAACTGACAAACCAGTTAACAGCGGAACTAAAATTGTTGCTCCAAACATTGCAAACAGATGTTGCAGACCCATCAGGGCTCGTTTTCCATTTGATAATTGAAATTGCATCTAATCATGTCCTCCTAAATTTATTTTTTTCTCCGGATAACTGTGGATTTTGTTAACATTCCGATAAAAATTATATCACAAAAGTGATCATAGATTCCACTATTAATTTAGGACATTATAATTATAAAAAAACTATTTTTTTGAAAATATAGGATTGACATAAGTGTATAAAGAATTTATAATCAACATGTTAGGTGCGACTAACTACTTTTTGGAGATAGGATTATATGCGACTAACTGTTTTTTTTCAAAAGGAGTTAGTTAAAACTAACAAAGCATCTATTGAGGAGGGACGTGTCAATGGTGGGTTTCAGTTCGTTTGATCGAAAGCGGTTTATCATAATTGTTTTATTTGCGATTTTAACCATGGTATCCTTGTTCATGGGTGCTTTAGAGGGGGTCACGCCGCAAGCATTATTTCGTGGTGATGAAGTAGCAATCAGTGTATTTACTCACAGTCGTATTCCTAGAACGTTGGCAATTATTTTTTCGGCAGCAGGTCTTAGTGTAGCCGGTTTGATGATGCAGGCGATTAGTCGCAATAAATTTATGTCGCCAACCACGAGTGGAACGATAGATGCGGCAGCTTTGGGTTTATTACTATCGTTTCTATTTTTTAGTCAACAGTCAGGTATTGTACAAACAGCTTTTGCCTTTACTTTTGCACTGATTGCTACGATTCTGTTTACCTCCATTATCAATCGCTTAAAGATGCGGGAAGTGGTATATATTCCCTTGTTGGGTATGATGTATGGTGGAATGATTTCAGCGTTGACAACAGCATTGGCATTTCGCTTTGAAGTGATGCAGATGATGAATGTATTCAATCTTGGTAGTTTTGCCCGCTTGGGTAATTTTACCATGGTATACATTGTTTTGATTCCTTTGATTTTGGCGGTTTTATTTTCTACGAAGTTCAGTATCATTGGGTTGGGGGAGGACTTTGCTAAAAATCTTGGATTACATTATAATCGAGTGGTTTTTTTAGGCTTAGTTATGATTGCTTTGATTGGTGCGGCTACCTTTGTGGCAGTTGGTCCATTGCCCTTTGTTGGCTTGATTATCCCAAACATGGCAACTAGTTTTTATGGTGACAATTTAAAAAAATCCATGGTAGAATTGATGCTGTTTGGTTCGGTATTTGTGTTAATTTGTGACATAATCAGCAGATTGATTCTGTTTCCCTTTGAAATGAATGTTAGTCTTACCATTAGTATTGCCGGGGGAATCATTTTTATGATTTATTTGATTAGGGGGTTGCAAGGTGGAAGTAACAAACAAAAAGCCGGGGTTTAGAAATCAGATGACGGCCTTTTCTGTGATGGCTGCGTTGCTGATTTTAGGTGTTGTCTTGTATATATTTGCCCGCACCTATGTCAAGGCATGGCGTTTGGGTGTGGAAATGTCCCGGCAGGCATTTGACCAGATTTTGGGTCGTTCTGTGCCTGCGTTGGTGGGTATGGCAATTGCAGCAGTGGTTATTGCGGTGGTTAGTTTATTATTCCAGACCATGACAGAAAGTAAGGTTTTAACACCATCCATGATAGGTTTTGATGCGGTGTTTATAGGGGTACAAACGATGCTGCTGTTCTTTTTTGGCTCTACATCGGTATTGTTTCAAAATTCTTACGTAAATTTTTTGATTTCTGCGGGTGCTATGGTCGTGATTTCTCTTTTGATGTATTCTGCTATTTTACGAAAAAGCAAAAATAATATGATATTTTTACTGATGTTTGGTTTGGTATTATCGGGGATTGTAGGAAACGGAGCCAGATATTTGCAGACCATTATGACAAATTATGAATTCTTTCAGTTACAGGCGGCTATTCACGTTACGGTAAATAATATGAATACAAGCATTATTTTTTTGGTTTTGCCGATTATGGTATTGTTGATTGTGGTGATTTTGGCAAGACATAGGACTTATAATGTATTAATATTGGGGGGTGCGCAGGCAAAAGGTTTGGGTGTTGCTTATGAAAAGGAGCTGCACAGAAATTTGATTTTAGTTGCAATCGGTATGAGTGTAGCAACGGCATTGATTGGTTCTTTGACATTTTTAGGGCTCTTAGCAGTGAACTTGGCCCGTATGTTACTAAAAACCCATAGACATTTGCCCTTGTTTATTGGCTCTGCTGTGATTGCTGCTTTGGCTTTGATTATGGGACAAGGTGTTGTGGAATTGCTGGAGGGAGCGATTCCTGTTACAGTGATTATCAATTTAATCGGTTGTTCCTATTTGTTTTATTTTATTTTGAAAGAGAATAAAAAATTTTAAGAATGGGGGAGAAAACATATGATAGAAATAAAAAATATTAGCCAATCCTATAGCCGGAGGGGCCGGAAAAAGACATTAAAAAATATCAATTTTGTTGTGCCGGAAAAGGCCATTACAGCTATGGTTGGTGCAAATGGTGCCGGTAAATCCACCCTATTGGGGGTGATGGCCAACATTGTACCGGCGCAAGCAGGTGAGGTGCTGCTGGCCGGAGAAGATATCACAAAAATAAAACCCTCTGATGTGGCAAAGAAAATTGCTTTTTTAAGGCAAACCCAGCAGTTAAGTGTGAAAATTACCATAAATGATTTGGTAGAGTATGGTCGTTTTCCTCATTGTGGTGGCCGTTTGCAAGAGATAGACAAACAAAAGGTGGAAGAAGCGTTGGGTTATATGAATTTGTTGGATTTGCGTGATTGTTATTTGAATGAATTATCCGGCGGGCAAAGGCAACGTGCATTTATTGCCATGGTATTGGCGCAGGACACACCCTATATTTTTTTGGATGAGCCGCTGAACAATTTGGATATAAAATATTCCGTGGAGATGATGAAAACAATTCGGATGATGGTGGACGAGTTGGGAAAAACGGTCATCGTGGTTCTTCATGATATTAATTTTGCGGCGGCTTATGCCAATTATGTTGTAGCGATGAAAGACGGTGAGATTGTACAGGAAGGGAAACAGGAAGAGATTATAAGTAAAGGTGTATTAGATACGGTTTTTGATCATGATTTTAATATTGTAAGGCATGATGGTAGAAGTGTTTGTCTTTATTTTGATTACAAATTGTAAGGCGCAATAAAATTACAAAATATGAAGTGTTTTCGCAACGGGAGGATGAAATGAAAAAAACAATAATAATAGGGCTGATTGTCGTTACAATGGTGTTAGGTTTGGTGGCTTGCAGTGGGGCTGCGGCAGCAGAAACAGAAGAAACAAAGACAAGTGATTTTTTGCAAGAGCCAGTCACAATCACTGATTTTGAGGGAGATGAGGTGGTGGTTATGACAAATCCTCGTACCGTCGCAATTTATGATTATGGTGTACTTGATATTTTATTGCATATTGGTATTGAACATACAAGTATCGAAAGGATTATCGTGCCAAGTCAGGCAAATTTACCGGATGCGTTATTTTGGTTTGCAAAAAGTGATTTGGTAGACTCAGGCGGAACATTATTTTATGTAGATAGAGATGTGCTTGACTTGTTGCAACCGGAGCTTGTGATTATGGGAGCCCGTTCTTTTGGCATGAATGCGGCAGGTGACAGACTGAGTCCGGAAGATAGAGATGAATTTATGGATGAGACACAAAAACGCTATGACAATACAGCATGGATTCGCTTAGGTTCCGGCCGTGAGATTAATATTGTAGAGGATATGGCGATTAGTGTTGCAGCCTTATCGGCAATCTTTCCCGGTGTTGCTGATAAGATACAGGCGGAGTATGATGCGATCTTAGAAGTATTTGAAGAAGTAAATGCCTTGGCATCCGAATCAGACTCCACGGCTTTATTTGCTATGATGGTAGATGCAACAAGTCTTTCTGTATTTCTCCCGGGAAGCCGTTTTAATCTCTTGTATGATGAATTTGGTTTTACACCTGCGGCGACAGAAGAACCGGAGTTTGAAGATCAGCATGGCTTTGATGTAAGAGCGGAGTATGTATTGTCAGTTGACCCGGATATTATTTTTTTGTTGGATAGAAGTGCGGCAACAGGGGCGGGAGCTGCCTACGAAAATATGATTCGTGATCCAATTATTGCACAAACAAGTGCGGCACAAAAAGATCAAATTTTTGTACTGGATGCAGATGCTTGGTATATTATTACAGGTGGGTTTACGGCTTTCAGAATGATGGTAGAAGATTTGTTGCAGTATTTAGAGCGGTAAAAAGGAATCAAATAAATATTGTTGTGATTACAGAATGGGCGTGCTATAATTGTAAGTGAACAAACATATAAGAAAAGAATATTCAAACAATTACTCCGTTTGCTTTCAGGGCTTATTTGTAAATGATGGAGAGGAGCGTTTTGCTTTATGGATGCGGTAAGAAAAAAAATCATAGTGGTAGATGACAATGTTTCCAATTTAACACAAGCACGGAATATTTTAAAGCCGTTCTATGAGGTTTTTCCTGCGCCGTCGGCCGATAAAATGTTTGAATTATTGGAAAAAATTATGCCGGATTTGATTTTGCTGGATATTGAAATGCCGAAAAAAAATGGGTATGAAGCCATTCGGGCATTAAAAGCGATACCGGAATATAATGAGATACCGGTGATATTCTTGACCATCAAAACCGATAGTGAAAGCGAATTATCCGGTCTTGATTTGGGGGCGGTGGATTTTGTTACAAAACCATTCAATGCGCCGATTTTATTAAAGAGGATGGAGCGTGAGTTATTAATCGCTAGTCAAACCAAGCAATTAAAGAAACATCAAAAGGAAATGACCCAGTTGATTGCGGCCTTGGAACAAAGCGTGCAAGAAAAAGTAGAAGACATCACCAATTTGCAAAATAGCGTGATTGATAATGTGGCGGAAATGGTTGAATTTCGGGACAATTTAAGTGGTGGGCATATTATGCGTACCAAGATATTCTTGCGTATTTTATTGGAGGAGATGGTAGCACAAGGCGTTTATGCCGAGATTATCAAAGATTGGGACATCAACCTTGTGATTTCTTCCGCAGTGTTGCATGATGTGGGAAAAATTGCGATTCCGGATGTTATCTTGCTCAAAAAAGGTACTTTAACCCCCGAAGAGTTTGAAGTGATGAAAGGCCATGTTTCTGCTAGTGTAGATTTGGTGGAAAGGATGACAGAGAATACGGTGAACAATGACTTTTTGCGTCATGCTTTTGTCATTGCCGGCACCCATCATGAACGTTGGGACGGTTCGGGTTATCCCATAGGTTTACGTGGTGAAAATATTCCGTTGGAGGGACGTTTGATGGCGATTGTAGATGTATATGATGCGCTGGTCTCCGAGCGACCCTATAAAAAGCCATACACCCATGAAGAGGGTTATAAAATCATATGTGAAGATGCAGGGAAACAATTCGATCCTAAGTTGGTGGATGTATTTAAGCGCGTAGCAGAAGAGATGTATCAGCAGAAAGTGGAGTATGACAAAGAGCATACAAAAAAGAATGCGGCAATCGGGCTATAGTTTAGTATGCAATCAATCCTTGCATCTTTTTTGTATGGATGGTATAAATCACAAAAACCACGATTGTGATGCCGAGGCTAATGCCAAACGGTATCAAAAACTCCGGGGATAGTGGGGTATGGATAGATGCACCTGCTACAACATTTGGTATCATAAACGGGGTCATCCCCAACAAGGAAACAATTAAATACACAGGATACTTCATGCCGATGGAACCATAAAACAAACTAAACAATTCTTTTGGGAGTGGCAATACTCTGGATAAAAAGCATAAGGTTAGTAAGTTATCCTGATTTGTACGTAAAAAAGAAGAAACCCTTTCTTGTTTGTTGATTAAGAGGTTGATTTTTTTTTCGCCTAATTTCTTCCCTAGTATATAAGCAACGCTTAATGCAGCAGTCATTCCAAGATAAGTAATGATAATGGCAAAAGGCGTGGGAAAAAGAGCCCCCACAGCAATATAAAGTGCCGGTGCGGGTATAATCATAACAATTCCTTTTATTGTATAAATCGCCAGAATCACCAATGTGGCTAATATCACAAAGGATAGGTTTGTCATTTCAACATTCAATTTCTGTTACCTACTTCTCTTTTAATTTGAATTATTTCTTTACTACAATGGTAGTTTACATGCTATACGCCTAGATTGCAAGTGACATTTGTCATTATTTGCGGATTATAAATAATGCTCCACATGCAAGCTAAAAAAAATTTTGCATTAATAAATAAAAAAAATCAATAAATGTATTGAAGTATTGTGCAAAATGTCATATACTTTTGGGGGAACATATTATTGATAATATTGTAGGAAGAGTAGGAGAGAATTTCAGGAGGGAAAGAGATGAGAGACAAGCACACAGCGATGTTATACCAATGGGAGGGGCGTCCCAAATTTAGAGTGGCATATCCGGTCGCATTACAGCATTTATTGGCTATGTTTGTTAGCAATTTGACACCGATTATAGTCATTGCCAACGCCGCTGAGGCTACGCCTGCGCAGACGGCTTTGATGATTCAATGTGCCATGTTTGTTGCCGGTATTGCTACGTTGCTTAACAATTATCCGATCAAAATCGGAAGATTTCAAATTGGAGCAGGTATGCCCATTGTGATGGGTACGGCATCTACCTTTATTGCACCGGGTGTTGGGGTAGCAGCAGCAGCCGTGGCTTCCGGTCACTATAATCCCATCGGTCTGGTGATTGGTGGTTTGATGATAGCCAGTGTTGCAGAATTGGTGGTAGGCCTTTTTTATAAGTATATTAAGCGTTTTTTTCCGCCAATGGTGATTGGTTGCGTGTTGGTAGCCATTGGATTGATGTTAATCCCCATTGGTATTAACAATTTTGCCGGTGGCGCTCCGGCGACGAATCCTGAATTTGGTTCGATTCAAAACTTAGCATTGGGTTTTACGGTGTTTTTGATTGGTTTAATGTTGCAAAGATTTGCCAAAGGGCTTTGGAAAGTATCAGCCATTTTGATTGCGATTACAGTTGGTTATGTGATTGCAATGATTATGGGTATTTTAGATTTAAGTGGTATTCGTGATGTAGGTTGGATATCAGTACCCATTCCTTGGTCTTTGCGTCCTGTTTTTGAATGGGGAGCGATTAGTAGCTTTTTGGTTATTTATTTTATCTCCGGCTTATCTACCATTGGTTATACTTCAACCATTGCGATGAATGGTTTGGGTCGTCCGGCCAAAAGTAAGGAAATTTCAGGTGCCATCGTTTGTGACGCAGTTAGCTCAACCTTTGCAGCTGTGTTTAATTGTTTGCCAAGTACAGAGTTCGGCCAAAATGCCGGTATGGTAGCTATGACAAAAATCATCAATCGTTGGTGTTTTGCCTTATGTGCTTTTACTCTAATCATTGCAGGCTTATTCCCCAAAATCGGGGTGATTTTTACCAATATTCCACCGGCGGTTTTAGGTGGTGCGATTTTGACTGTTTTTGCTATGATTTTAAATAATGGAATTCAAATGATTGCTTTGGAGGGTTTCTCTCCCCGTAACCTAACGGTACTTGGCGTTACTTTTGGGATTGGCTTAGGATTTGGCGGAAATGCAGCGGCCTTTGTTGGTTTGACAGAAATCCCATGGTTGGGTTGGTTGGCATTTTTGATGAATGATAGAATTGCTTTTGTTGCAGTAATCGCGATTCTCACAAATTTGCTTTTCCCCAGAAATGAAGAGGAAAAGCAAAAATTGAAAGCGGCACAAGGAGAAGAGTAGGTCAACTTTGTCCCAATTTCTTCTGAAGCAATTCCGGATTGACAGCATGGCCGATGGCGACATCTTTGCTGATTTGTCCTTCTTTGAATAAGCGGAGTAAGCTATCGTCCATACACATCATATTTTCTCCACCGGCGGTTTGCATAACGCCGGTGATTTGATGTACTTTGCCATCACGAATCATGGTGCGGATGGCGGGTGTGACACGCATCACCTCAAAAACGGGCGTTAAGTGTCCGTCTAAGGTAGGTACCAGTTGTTGGGAAACCACTGTTTTTAGCACCATGGTTAGTTGCAAGGCGATTTGGCGTTGTTGCCCGGAGGGGAATACATCAATAATTCGTTCGATGGTGCTGACCGCTCCAATGGTATGTAAAGTCGAAAAAATAAGATGTCCTGTTTCAGCGGCTGTCATGGCCACTTCTATGGTATCTAAATCACGCATTTCACCCAATAAAATCACATCCGGACTTTGGCGCAAAGAAGCCTTTAAAGCAGTGACATAACTCTTTGTGTCAATATAAACCTCACGTTGACTGACCACACTTTTTTGATGGTGGTGCAGGTATTCCAGCGGATCCTCTAAAGTAATGATATGGCTTTCACGTGTTTGATTGATGGCGTCAATAATGCAGGCAAGGGTAGTGGATTTTCCGCTTCCGGCAGGTCCTGTTACCAATATCATACCGTTGTTTTGATTGCCTAACTCAATAATGTGGCCGGGAATGCCTAGTTCATTGGGGTCAGGAATATCAAAGCGAATGATACGGATGACAGCGGCAAAAGATCCCCTTTGCTTATAAATATTCACCCTGAAACGTGATAAGCCGGCGATGGCAACGGCAAAATCGTCATCACCTGTTTCAATTAAATTGGTCATGTTTCTTTGGTTGCTCAGCTGATAGATTTCTTCAACAAAAGCATTGATGCCGCATGGTTTTAGGGGGTCTGTATCCTCGTGTTCCAAACGTCCGTTTATTTTCAAACAAATGGGTCGCCCTGCCACAATGAATACATCAGAGGCCCCCTTTTTGACTGCTTTTTCAAGAATTTGTTTCACATCCATAGATTTATGCTCCTTCCAATAGATTCAACTTATTATCCGGTTCCCACTCACCGGTTTGAATCACCTGCCAACGGGTTACAATAAAAGATACATTTCCGGCTTCATCCGGATTTAAAAGCTGAATGCTGATTTGTAAATCTTGATTTTCATTGATTACAATGGAAAAACTTACATTGTGTTCTGCATCCATTACGGCACCGGGTACATTGGTGGCGAGGGTAATGTTTGCCTGCTGAAAATAATCTGCATTATCTGCCCAAGTAGGTATTTCCTCCAGCAAAGATTGAATCTTTGCTAGTCGCATTTCGCCTTGATTGCTGGCTGTATAATAGGCGGTGGTTCGTTCTTCTAAGTTTTCGACAAAACGAAAATTGGCACGTGAAGTCATATAGGACAAAACGGAAAAACTAATCAAACTGAGCACCAAAAAAATGGTAAGCAATGAGGGTGCTCCGATTCCGACATGAATAGAAAAACGCTTTTTCATGGTGTAATCATCACCTCCAATGTATAAATAGGTGCATTGGCCGCCTCATAAACAATAATGTTGGCAATGCGCACGCCCGTTTCGGTTTCATGGATGTGTATCTGTGCGGTGAATTGACTTAATCCGATATAAGTAGGTTCCCAATTTTCATCATAATAAAAAGTCAATTCGCCGGAATAACCTTTGGTGGCACGAAATGTTTCGGCTAGATTTTGGGATATGATAATGGCTTCATTGAGATTGGTAGCCCTTTGATTCAACAAATGGGAATGGACAAATAGCTGAATGCAAATGGCAGCAGCCAAGGAAAAAAATAATAATGCGGCCATCAGTTCAATTAAAAATAAGGAGCTGTGTCGTTTTTGGGTTTTATTCATGAGCCCTACTCCTTTCTGCAATGGAAATAGAGTCGGCATTTCCTTGCTGGTCCGTCAAAGTAATGTGTAAAAGATTGGGTGTCTTGCGTTGGATACCCATAGACTCTAAATCCATAATGGCTTTGCCAGAAGCAGGAGAAGCATCCACACCATCTAAAATAAAAAGTTCCATCAGCTGTCCCTGATACACATAGATAAAGGTATGATACAAGTTTTCTCCGATGGTTTGGCGAATGAGTAAAGCATCTCCATCGGCGAAAGTTGCTTTATCGATATTGCCGTCTACGTCATTTTGACGAATCTTTTGTGTTAGATAGGCAGTTGCTGTTTTGGTGGCAAACAATTCATTCATTTGGGCTGCACTGTTTTGATAAACAGAAGAGCCGATTACGATGATGGACAATGCACACAATAAAAACACAAAAAACAAAAGGGTCACAAATAAAGTATCGAACACATGGGGTTTGTTTTTGTATGTATTCATGGGGTGCTCCTTCTTTGTTTTAGTTGTTTAACACAATAATGGTTACATCTGGAATGATGTTTGCACCAAGGGGCTGATAATCTACATAAAATAAATTTTCATTAAAGTTCAATTGATAACGTTCTTTGATAAAATTTAGGCTAGGTGGATAAAAGCCATAGGTGGCATAGCTGTGAATGATGCTTTTGTTTAAGGCATTGTGCAAAGCTTCCTGTTGCTGTTGTACGTTTTGCTCTTGCAGACCGCCCAAAGAGTTGAGAAAGATTAAGACAATGGCCACAAAAAGCAACAAAGGAAGAATGAGTCGATAGATGAAAGACTTATCTTTTTTGGTGTTTGAAAAACGATTCATGGTAATCCTCCTTACTTTGTACTTTGGCTCAAAGGCCGATATTTGCCATGATACCCATCAAAGGCAGCATCACAGACAACAAAATAATGCCAACGATCAATGCCAAGATAGCAACTAAAGTAGGCTCTAAAATGGATAATAAATGTTGTATTTTGCCATCGGTTTCGTCATTACATTGCTTGGCGATGTTTTCCATGACTTGATCCAAAGCACCTGAGCGTAAACCAATGTGAATCATGCGATTTTGTGTATGATTAAAAATGTCGGCAATCGAAATGGCTTCGGCAAAACTTTTGCCTGCATCCAGATTTGTTTGGCAAGTTTGAATTTTTGTTTGTATGACAGGGTGGTCGGTTAGACTGCCGGTCATTTTTAAACTTTCGTCGGTGTCTAAGCCGCTGCTTAAAGTCAAGTACATGCCACTGGCAAAGCGCCCCACGGCAATAGATTGTGATAGTTTGCCTTTGACAAAGGATTTAGAAAAGAGCGTGCTTTTTTTTCGCAGAACAAAAAATAGAGCAATTATAATGAGAAGTAAAACGATGATAATTTGAGGTAAAATACTTTGTAACACACCACTTAGATGCATCAATCCACGTGCAGGGCCGGTTAAGTCAGCCCCCAGTTGCTGATAGACGTCTTGAAAAACAGGTAATACCCGAGCCACCAAAACACCAATGACAATCATCAGCATAAAAATCATGATGGCAGGATAGGTAATGGCACTGCGAATATTGCTGGAGATTTGTTCTTCTCGCTCATAATAGATGGCCAAAGCAGCCAGAACCTCATCTAGCTTTCCGGAGTAGTTGCCAATACGAATCATATCTACAGCATATTTGGGGAATTCTCCTGTTTCATTTAAAACTTCGGAAAATTCTTGTTGTAATGCCAAAGATCCATGGATATCTGTCAGAAGTTTTTGTGCTTTTAAATCAGTCAAATCATCCCGGATAATCTCAATGCCCTCTAAGGTAGAGATGCCGGAATGGACCAACATGCCTAATTGCCGGAAGAAAGTTGCAAGTTCACTGTTGTTTAACATAAACCAAACCCTCCTTTGTAGAGCTGAGAACGATGTAGAAGTTCGATTTAATAGTAATCTATTAATTAAAGTATAACATGAATAGAATACAGGTAGCAATAGATAAAGAATGTGTTTTGAGTGATTATTCAAAATTATAACCATTTTCTTGACATCAGTGGTTTTGATGCAAGATTTAGATCCAAGGAGAATCATAAAAGATTTAGGAATAGCACGAGGAAAAGCGATGAGACCTCAAGAAACGTTGATTATATTCGAAAAATGGCAAATACAATAAAACCCTCAGATGATGAGCTGAGAGATTTATTTTCATTGGCGAAGAAAGTTCCTTTTGATGATCGTTTGAATCATGAGGCAGAACTTTCTGATTTGAATATTACATTTTTTATATTTCATGTAAATCCTACCCGGATTTAGATTTGTTTTTTACATAAACATCAAAAGTAACAGCGACCAGTAACACCAGACCGGTAATCGCTAGTTGAATATCTGCGCCTTGTCCCATATGCCTAAGGCCATTATTTAATACACCCATAACCATAGCACCGGTAACGGCTCCTGTGATTTTGCCGATTCCACCCAGTGGAGAAGCACCACCGATGAAAGCAGCGGCAATCGCTTGCAGTTCAAATCCGGCATCTGCCCTAGGGGAAGCAGCATCTAAACGTGCAGCAAACATCATACCGGCGACTGCGGCTAAAAGTCCCATATTCACATAGACCCAAAAGACCACACGCTTGGTTTTAATGCCATTTAATTCAGCTGCTTTGGGATTACCGCCGGTAGCATAAATATGTCTGCCTGCGACGGTTCTGCTTGCAATTAAGCTATAAATAATAGATAAAACGGCCAATAGAATTAAAATATTGGGCATACCCCTAGCAACAGCAAACCAGTAGCCAAACAACATAATCGCTCCAACAATCAGAATGAGTTTAGCAAGAAAGAATGGTTTGGGTGTAATATGTTCTTTAAAAGATAAAGAAATCTTACGATGGCGAATCTCAAAAATAACAAAAAGAATAGAAACAATGGCACAAATAGTGATAGCAGTAATATTGAAACCTCTTGCACCAAAGGGATCCGGAACAAATCCCCCTGCCATTCTGGTAAAGGCACTTGGAAATGTAGAGATGGTACCGCCGCCCAAAACGGCCATGGTCAACCCGGTAAGCACTAGCATACTAGCAAGGGTCACAACGAAGAAAGGAATATTTCGATAGGCAATCCAATATCCGTTCCAAGCTCCAACCAATGCTCCGATGAGCAATACAAGCGGCATGGCAATCCACAAAGGCAAGCTAAAACTAACGATAAAAACGCCACTTAAAGCACTGGTAAAACCAAGTAAACTTCCGACAGATAAATCAACCCGTCCTGTGATAATTACTAACATCATTCCGATTGCCAAAATCAGTATATGGGCATTTTGCAGAATCAAATTGGTGATATTAGCCGGTAGAAGCATGGTTCCACCTGTTAAAATTTGAAATAAAATAGTTATGGCAATCAGTGCAATAATCATACCAAATTGTCTCATATTTTTTCTTATGGTACTCATGTTTATCCCCCTAGAGTCATTTTATTTCCGGATATATTAAGATGCTTTGCCCGCTTGTACTTTTTTTGTAGAAAGGGCATCATTTTGTTTCGGTCGGTCACTTCTGTTTTTGATATAAACGTCAAATATAACTGCGCTCAAAAGCACCAATCCTGTTGTAACCTGTTGCCATTCTACGGGAACGCCCAAAATATTCATACCGTTGTTGATAATACCAACAACCATGGCTCCTATGATAGCACCGCTGACTTTTCCCACACCGCCGTAGGGGGAAGCACCACCTATAAAAGCAGCAGCAATCGCTTCCAACTCAAAACCATCACCGGCACGTGGCATGGCAGAATTTAATCGTGCGGTAAATACCAGCCCTGCCAAGGCAGCCAGTAAGCCCATATTCGTATAAACCAAAAAGACAATCCGCTTGACTTTAATGCCGCTTAATTTGGATGTGTCCGCACTTCCGCCGGTGGCATAGATATGCCTGCCAAGTATGGTTCGATTAGCAATATAGCTGTAAAGGAGAATCATAATACTTAGTACAATCAATATATTTGGTATGCCATTGGAAGCTCCAAACCAATAAGCAAATAATCCAATCGCGGTTAAAATAAAAACAAGTTTGATGATAAAGAATAAAAGCGGCTCACTTTCCACATCATATTTTTTGGCTAAAAAACGTTTTCTAAGTTCTAATAAAACAAAGATTACGGCTAAAACGATGCATACAACCACCGCCATAATATTAAAATCTGTGCCACCAAAGAAATCCGGGATAAATCCGGCAGCCATCATTTGGAAACTAGCCGGGAAAGGACCTACAAAAAGTCCATCCAAAAGCAACATGGTTGCGCCTCGGAAAATAAGCATCCCACCCAAAGTAACTACAAAGAATGGCACGCCTACAGCTGCAATCCAAAAGCCATGCCATGCACCGATGAGTGCTCCGGCAAGTAAGGTAACAATAATCGCCAACCATACAGGCCAATTTTGTTGCACAATCAACACACCTGCCAATGCACCTGAAAATGCGGCGACACTTCCCACCGAAAGGTCAATTCGACCAGTTACAATGACCAATATCATACCAATTGCCAAGATTAAGATATAACTATTTTGCAAAATCAAGCTTGTGATATTTGCTGGGCGGAAAATCGTGCCATTGGTCAGAATATGAAATATAATGGCGATTACAATCAGTGCTACAATCAAGCCGTATTGTCTTAAATTTTCTTTTATATAATTCAGCATCTGCAATTGCCCCCTAGTGTTCCATAATACGTTCCATAATTGCTTCTTGTGTTGCGTCCTCCTTTGATAATTCCCCCACAATGCGCCCTTCGCTCATGATAAAAATTCTATCACTCAGCCCGATTACTTCGGGTAGCTCTGAGGAAATTACAATGACACATTTTCCTTGTCGTGCCAGTTCGTTGATAATCATGTAAATTTCATATTTTGCACCGACATCAACACCTCTTGTAGGTTCATCTAAAATTAATACATCCGGATCTGCAAACAACCATTTACTAAGCACAACTTTTTGTTGATTGCCACCCGAAAGATTTTTTGCATGTTGTAAGACATCTCGTGCACGCAAATCCATTTTCTTTCGATAATCTTCTGCCACACGTTTTTCTTGCACTTCATCCACGGTAAAATGTTTGCTCACTGCTTTCAGATTTGCCAATGATGTGTTGCGGCTAATGGTTTCATCCAAAATCAAACCGTATTGTTTTCGATCCTCTGTCACATAAGCAATGCCGTTAGAAATTGCTTGGGATATGGATTTTAAAACAATGGGTTTTCCATCTTTTATGATACGTCCGGAAATCTTGGTGCCATAAGCACCACCAAAAAGGCTCATGGCAAATTCCGTGCGACCCGCTCCCATCAATCCGGCGATTCCCACAACCTCACCTTTTCTGACGGAAATATTGGCCTCGTCGATTACTTTTTTATCAGCGATATCCGGATGATAGACGGTCCAATGACTCACTTCAAACAATACATCACCAAGCACAACATCCCGTGCAGGAAAACGATCCACAATATCTCTGCCGACCATTCCGCGAATAATTCGATTTTCATCAACGTCTACATTAGAAAGTGTTTCAACAACCTGCCCGTCTCGGATAATTGTAATCCGATCGGATACCTTTAAAACCTCCTGTAATTTATGTGAAATTAAAATACAGGTAACACCCTCCTTTTTAAGCTCCAATAATAGATGGAGCAAATTTTCACTCTCAATATCATTCAAAGCGGCGGTGGGTTCGTCTAAAACGAGCACATTTACTTGTTTTGAAAGTGCTTTGGCAATTTCTACAAGCTGTTGCTTGCCAACTCCGATTCCTGAAATCAACGTGTTTGGGTTTTCATCTAACCCCACCTTTGCCAAAAGTTCTTTCGTTTTTTGGTGGGTGATATGCCAGCTAATCAAACCATTCTTTTTTTGTTCATTGCCCAAGAAAATATTTTCAGAGATGGATAAATATGGAATCAGAGCCAATTCTTGATGTATAATTACAATGCCTTGTTTTTCGCTGTCTTTGATGTTTTTAAATCGACATAAATTGCCATTGTAGAATATTTCCCCCTCATAATCACCGTATGAATAAACGCCGCTGAGTACTTTCATCAGAGTAGATTTCCCGGCCCCGTTTTCTCCGACGATTGCATGAATTTCACCCTCTTCTACGGTAAAACTCACGTTTTCAAGGGCTAAGATACTGTCGAAACGTTTTGTTATTGTTTTCATTTCCAGTAAAGTATTCAAAAGTTCCACATCCTTTATTTCAGAACGAACCAACCGTAGGACGAGATAAAGATAGCCCCACAGTTGGATCTTCTTTTTTATTTAGATAAACAAAGAGTTACTTTAATGATCAAATTCGTCTGCGGTATAGTACCCTGTATCTACAAGTTCTACATACCAGTTTGTTGCATCAATATGTACAATGTCTAGTAAGAAAGATGGTACATAAAATACATTGTTGTTGTAATCCGTTGTATTGTTAATGGGTGGTTCGGTATCATTTGTGATCGCTTCAATGATTTGGACAGTCGCGGCAGCAAGATCTCTTGTATCTTTAAATACTGTTGCAAACTGTTCTCCATCAATAACGGCTTGTACACCGGCTCTCGTAGCATCTTGTCCGGAAACAATTGGCCAAGGTTGCTCGGAGCCATAACCGGCACCTCTCAAAGCAGAAATGATACCCAAACTTAAACCATCATAAGGAGACAATACGGCATCCACACGTTGATCTGCATAAAATGCATTGAGCAAGTCTTCCATACGGCTTTGTGCTGCTTCTGCTGCCCAACCAAGGGTTCCCACTTGTTGCATACCCATTTGTCCGCTTTGTACAACTAAAGTACCATTGTCAATCAGAGGTTGTAAAACGCTCATCGCACCATCATAGAAAAAGAATGCATTATTATCATCAGGGGAACCGCCGAATAATTCAATATTAAACGGACCTGTTGCACCATTATCTATCCCTAGCCCCATGAGCAGGGAATTGGCTTGCATGACACCAACTGCAAAGTTGTCAAATGTGGTATAAAAACTAATATCCCCCGTATCCATAATCAAACGGTCATAGGCAATCACTGTGATGCCTTCTTCTGCGGCTTGCGCTAAAACACCACCCAATGCACTGCCATCAATCGAAGCAATTACCAAAAAATCTACACCTTGTACAATCATATCTTCAATTTGGGCAATCTGGTCGGCAACCACATCTTCACCATATTGCAGAATCGTTCTATAACCCAGTTCCTCTAACTGTGCAACCAAATTTGCGCCATCATCAACCCATCTTGGGGAAGATTGTGTTGGCATTGCAATCCCAACAAAGCCTTTGTAATCACCGGAACCTCCGTTGCCACAAGCAGCAAGTGTAGCGATTGCAAGAATTGTTACCAAAATACCAGCTATAACTTTTTTCATCTTAAAACTCCTTCCTCATCATTAATCTTTCAGTTTGAAGATATTATAGCATATTAAAATAATGTTTTATTATGATTCTTTTTATGCAAACTTGGACTTTTTTTAGGTTTTGTTATTTTATTCACAAAAATTCAATTTTTCCACAATGTGAGCAAATCGCATCCCATTGGATGCCTTAACCAATACGGTATCATCCGGATTTAAAATCAGTTCCATGTCCGCAAAAAACGCTGCATTGTCTGCAAAGTGGTACGCATTTTCTATCCCATGATGTTTGGCTCCCTGATAGATAAATTTAGATAAAGGCCCGATGCAAACTAAAACATCTATGTGATGTCCTGCCACTGCGATACCCACATCAAAGTGCAGATTCTGTTCTTTTTCCCCTAGTTCCAACATGTCTCCCAAGATAGCAACCTTGCGTGTATTGGCATGGGAGAGTAAATCCAAAGCGGCAGCCACGGAGGTTGGACTGGCATTGTAGCAGTCGTCAATGATGGTATATGCTTTGGTTTTGATTAGATTGCTCCGTCCTGCAATGGGTTGCAATGTTTCAATACCTTTGATGATTTCGTCCTCTGTCATACCTAGGGAATAACCGGTCGCAATTGCAGCTAAGGCATTGTATACCATAAATTTTCCGGGCACATGGATATGAGCGGAAAAACTGGATTTTGGCGTAACATAAGTAGCTGTTGTACCGTCTAATCCCTGGTCATTTATGTCTTTGGCATAAAAAGGAAAGTCCGGATTTAGGCCATAAAAAGTAGGGAGAATATCACCATGTGATTGAATGGTAATCAGTTTATCATCATCCCCATTTAGGAAAATCTCACCCTTTGGATTCATGAAATTGAGCATGCTCGATTTTTCTTTCAAAATACCGTCTCTGGTTTTCAGTTGTTCAATGTGTGCATAACCAATGTTGGTCAATACGCAAAAATCAGGTCGTGCCATTTGTGCTAGATAATTCATATCACCAAAGTTGCTGATACCCATTTCCAATACAGCGATTTGGTGTTCTTCTTTGATGCGAAAAATGGTCAAAGGCAGGCCGATTTCATTGTTAAAATTTCCCTGTGTTTTTAAAACGGAGAACTTTTGTTGAAAGACGGATGCCATCATTTCTTTGGTGCTGGTTTTACCGACGCTGCCTGTAATACCAACAACTTTTACGTCTAAGCCTTTGCGATAATGTTCTGCCAAGGCTTTTAAAGCTTGTACACAAGAAACGACAAGAATATAAGGATAGGAAGTATTTTCGATGCGTTTTTCGGAAAGTGCGCAAAGTGCTCCGCTTTTGATGGCCTGCAAAATGAACATATGGCCATCTACTCTTGCGCCGCGAATGGCGACAAATAAGCTGTCTTTTTCGACCAATCGGCTATCGATGACAACAGAGCTGACCCCTTTGTAATAATCTGCATCGCTACCATAGTAAACGCCACCCACTGCAGCGGCGATTTCTTTTAAAGTCATATGTTTCATCTTATATCAACCTCTTTCTTTAACGAAATGAATCCTATAAATGTATGTTATTATCGTATTTTCATAGATTTTTTGATAATGGTTTCGCAAAGTTCCCCATAAGTGATGCCCATGGCATTTGCTTCTTGGGGTAATAAACTTGTGGTGGTCATACCCGGCAATGTGTTAATTTCCAAGCAGTAGAGTTTGTTGTTTTGATCTAAAATAAAATCAGCACGTGCATAAACCTGTAATTTTAAAACTTGAAAGGCTTTTAAGGTTAAAGCCTGCATTTCTTTGGTAATTTCTTCATCAATCAAAGCAGGGCAAATTTCTTGGGTTGCGCCCGCTTGATATTTGTTGGCATAATCAAAAAAGCCTACATTGGGAATGATTTCAATAGGAGGTAGGATCTGATTGTCCAGGATGCCGCAAGAAAATTCTCGCCCTATGATGTATTCCTCTACAACAATTTCATCTTCATAACGAAAGGATTTTTTGAGTGCTTTATGATATGCATCTATGGTGTGAACAATAAAAACACCAATGCTGGAACCACCGGAACAAGGTTTTAATACAATCGGAAAATCTAAGCCCCATTCTGTTACGTCAATCATCGGGGCATCTTTGTGTTGTATAAAGCCTTTGGGTGTGTTGACTTCTGTTGTTAGAAAAATTTCTTTGGTCAGACCTTTATCCATGGATACAGCACAACCAAGGTGACCGGTTCCGGTATAACGAATGCCCATCAGATCGAAAGCGGCTTGTACGGTGCCGTTTTCTCCTTCCCCGCCATGAAGGCCGATGAAAACAATATCGGCGAGTTGGCAAAGTGCAATGACATTGGGACCAAAATAACAATCTGCGTTTGTGGTACGCTGTTTTCGGATTGTTTCTAAATCAGGCTCACTACCGGGAATGGAGGTGATATGATTCATACCTCGGCCGGGTAGCTGAAAGATATCATTTAAATTTTCCGGCGGATGCGGTAGGCCTAAGTAAGCATCCAGTAGAAAAGTTTCATGTCCCAATTCCAAGAGAGAACGGCAAATGCCAACACCGGAGGCTAAGGAAACATCACGTTCGGTGCTTAGACCACCGGCTAATACTATGATCTTCATATACTGAATTCCTCCAATAGTTTTATCTTGCTATCATATAATTTTTGGGATAAATCCACATAAACCTGATGGGGGAAAAATAAGCGTTTGGTCTCATCCCATAAAGTTTCTTTTTCGCTGTTACAATATTGTGCAATCTCTGACACAGTGGGTGTTTGATAGACACATTCTCCATCGATAAAAATAGGTATCAGCAATTCACGTATGTTGTAGCTACCACCGGGCAACAAGGTTTTTTTCCAAGTTGCTTGGGGGTCAAAGAGCAATATATCTTTCTCCGGATCAAAAACTTCATCTGCAAAGCAAATTAAATCTGCTTTTATTTTACCATGTTCTTTTTCATAAATCCGATAGATGGTTTTGTTTCCGGGGTTGGTAATTTTATCAATATTTTCGGAAATTTTAACCTTGGGTATCATAATTCCCTCTTTATTTTGAATGGCGGCTAATTTGTAAACACCACCAAAAGCGGGGCAATCTTTGGAGGTAATCAAATGCGTACCCACACCCCAGACGCTGATCATGGCACCTTGCATTTTCAGGTCATGAATCAACAATTCGTCCAAATCATTGGAGGCGGAGATAAAAGCTTCTTTAAAGCCGGCATCATCCAACATACGACGGGCATTTTTGGAAAGATAAGCCAGGTCGCCGCTATCTAAGCGAATGCCATAACGCGTTGGGGTTATGCCCCTGTCACGCATTTCTTGAAATACCCGAATGGCATTGGGAACACCTGATTTTAAGGTATCATAAGTATCTACCAGTAGGGTACAACTTTCGGGATAAAGTTTGGCATATTCTTTAAATGCGGTATATTCGTCTTCAAAGCTCATAATCCAACTATGGGCATGTGTGCCCATGATAGGCACATCAAAAAGTTTGCCTGCCAATACGTTGGATGTGCCCATACAACCTCCGATTAAAGCGGCTCGAGCACCATAGATGCCGGCACTGGGACCTTGTGAACGTCTCAGACCAAACTCCATCACACCATCTCCGCCGGCGGCATGAACCACACGAGCCGCTTTTGTGGCGATGAGGCATTGATGATTGATGATATTTAATAAAGCAGATTCGATTAATTGTGCTTCCATAATCGGTGCGATGACCTTAATCAAAGGCTCCTTGGGGAAAACAACGGTACCCTCGGGAATGGCATAAATGCTACCGGAAAAATGAAAACCACTGATGTAATGCAAAAAGTCGGGTTTGAAAATGCCCAATTTACGTAAATATTCTACATCTTCATAAGAAAAATGTAGATTTTTAATATATTCTACAACCTGCTCTAGCCCTGCCATAATGGAATAACCGGAGTTGTTGGGATTTTCGCGAAAATATAAATCAAATACAACGTGGTTATTTTTTTTCGTTTCAAAATAACCTTGCATCATGGTTAGTTCATAAAGATCAGTTAATAAAGTAAGATTTTGTGGTTGCATGATGTCAAGTCCTCTCGCATTGTTTAACGATATCTCATTGATTATACTAAAGTGAGGGGGAAAACACAAGGGAAGAGCGACAAAGTTCTGTTGATTTTCAGGGAAATAATGCTATACTGGTAATAGAGTGTATACAAGGTACACAGTTGAAAACTTGAAGGGGGATGTAATGGAAGAATTAAAGTTACGATCCTTAGCGAAAATCAATCTGGGCTTAGATGTTTTGGGACAAAAAGAAGATGGGTATCATTTGGTGAAGATGTTGATGCAGACGGTTTATTTATATGACAATGTTTATATAAAAAAGACGAAAGCAGCAGGTGTTCGGTTGTCAAGTACATTATATTATTTACCCGTGGATGAGCGAAATATTGCATACAAAGCAGCCCGGATGTTGTTAGAAGAGTTTCAAATTGCGACAGGTGTTCAGATTCATTTGGAGAAACATATTCCGGTGGCCGCCGGCTTGGCAGGAGGTAGTTCCAATGCAGCTACGGTATTGTTTGGGGTAAATCGTTTGTTTCGTTTGGGGCTTAGTTTGACGGAACTGATGGAACGAGGTCTGAAAATTGGAGCGGATGTACCCTATTGTTTGATGCGGGGAACGGTTTTGGCAGAGGGGATTGGGGAAGTGTTGACCCCCTTGCCTGATATACCCAAATGCATCATATTGTTGGCAAAACCGAATATCAGTGTTTCGACAAAAAAAGTCTATGCGGCTTTGGATGGTGGTGCCATTGTAAAACATCCTGACATTGATGGCATGATTGGGGATATTAAAAGCGGTTCTCTTGCGGGAATTGCCGGCAAAATGGGAAATGTATTGGAGCAGGTAACCATACCGATGCATCCGAAAATTGCATTATTAAAAAAGATGATGTTATCAGCGGGTGCTTTGGGTGCAATGATGAGTGGTAGTGGTCCTACGGTATTTGGGATATTTGATTCGAAAGAAAAAGCATTTTTAGCAAAGAAGCAAATTGGTCAAAAGCGTTTGGCGCAGCAAATATTTATTACGAATAATCATGCCGTAAGGCGATAGGAGGAAAACAATGGCAATCAGTTCGGAAATTAAGATGGATGCATATTTACCATTGCGGGATGTGGTCTTTCAGACATTGCGTCAGGCCATTCTCAAAGGAGACTTAAAGCCCGGTGAGCGTTTGATGGAGATTCAATTGTCTCACAAGTTGGGTGTGAGTCGTACACCAATTCGCGAGGCCATTCGCAAACTAGAATTAGAGGGTCTGGTTTTGATGATTCCCCGTAAAGGTGCGGAAGTAGCAAAAATCACGGAAAAAACCTTGCGTGATGTGTTAGAAATTCGTTTGGCATTGGAGCAATTGGCGGTTCGTTTGGCATGTGGACGTATGACCCAAGAGGGTTTGGAAGTAATCAAAAAAGCGGCAAAACAATGTGCCGAGGTTTCGGATACCAATGATGTGATGGAAGTGGCAAGGCTGGATGTGGCATTTCATGATGCCATTCATGAGGTTGCAAGTAATCAAAGATTGATTCAAATGTTAGATAATCTACAAGAGCAGGTATATCGTTATCGGGTGGAGTATTTGAAGTTGGATACCACCCATTCGCAGATTGTAAAAGAGCATCAGGAAATCATCAAAGCCATTGAAAAAGGTGATTGTGAATGGGCAGTAGAAGTAACGTCTCTTCACATTCAAAATCAAGTTCAAATTGTTAGTGATATGTTACGGGAAGAGGGGTAGTAGAGGACGAGATGTACACATTTGATAGTAAGGTAAGGTATAGCGAAATAGACACAGACGGGAAGCTATCATTGCTTTCACTGGTTTCTTATTTTCAGGATTGTAGCAATTTTCAATCAACAGAGTTGGGGATGGATGTAGAGGCATTAAAGGCAAACAATCGGGCATGGGTGTTGGCTGGTTGGCAGATTGAGATAGATTGTTATCCAAAGTTAGGAGAGAAAATAAAAGTGGGCACTTTTGCCACAGGTGTGAATGGCTTGTATGCCCATCGCAATTTTGTTATGTACGATCATGCAGGTGCATTGTTGGCAAAGGCGGATTCCATATGGGTGCTTTTAGATTTAGGTTCAGGTCGCCCGATTCGGCCCACGGAGGCGGATGTTGCGGCCTATGGTATTTTTCAAGCGTTGGAAATGCGTGATGAAGGAAAAAAGATTAAGAAAGCAGCAAAACTTGAAACATTACCGACATTTACGGTAAAGAAAAAGTATTTGGATACGCATAAGCACGTAAATAATGTGAAATATATTGAGATGGCTTTGGATTATATTTCGGAGGATATGGATGTAAGGCAGTTGCGGGTGGAATATAAGAAGTCAGCCTTATATGGTGATGTTGTTTTCCCGAAAGTAGCAGAAGAATCACATCGGACAGTGGTAGAATTATGTGATGGAAAAAGAGCTTATGCCGTATTGGAGTTTCAAGCAAAAGAAAAGAGGAATATAGAATGAAATTAGGCGAAAAGCAAGTGTTAACCATGGTAAAAAAAGTAGACTTTGGCGTTTATTTAGGCACGGAGGAAGAGCGGGTCTTATTGCCTCAAAAACAGGTTCCGGCAGAGCTTGCAGTGGGTGATTCCATCGAAGTATTTTTATATAAAGATTCTTCTGATCGCTTGATTGCGACCACCAATGAACCTTGGTTAAAGATAGGTGAAGTTGCGTTGTTGAAAGTGGCTGAATCAGGGAAAATGGGAGCATTTTTGTACTGGGGCTTAGAGAAAGACTTGCTTTTGCCCTTTAAAGAGCAAACGTATAAAGTGAAAAAGGATGACGAATGTCTGGTCACTCTTTATATAGATAAAAGTCAGCGTTTATGTGCCACCATGAAAGTATATCATTTGTTGGCTACCGATTCTCCTTATCAAAAAAATGATATGGTGACGGGGCGCATTTATGACAAAAGCGATGACTTTGGTTTGTTTGTAGCAGTAGATGATAAATATTCGGCACGGATTCCACGTCATGAAGTATTTGGTTTGTTTGATTTGGGTCAAGTGGTGCAGGCACGTGTCACCAATGTCAAAGAGGATGGAAAATTGGATTTAACAGTGCGAGAGAAAGTGCACGTGCAAATGGACCAAGATGCACAAGCGATTTTGCAGGTGATGCAAGGTTATGGTGGTGTATTGCCCTTTACGGATAAGGCGGAGCCGGAGCGAATTCAGGCGGAGTTTTCCATGAGTAAGGCAGCCTTTAAGCGCGCAATCGGGCGGTTGTTGAAAGAGGGGAAAATAGAGATATTAAAGAGTGATATTCGGTTATTGGATTGACATTATTGATGAAGAAAGTGGGTGAATGCGGTGGGCGATTATCTAAACGCGGAATGTGAAATTTTTCGAGAGGGTATACAATCGGAAATATATGTAGATAAGAGTGAGCTGATTGCTGTGACGAATCGCTACATCAAAACACAGCAAAAATATATTTGTATCAGTAGACCCAGAAGATTTGGAAAATCCATGGCACTTAGTATGTTGTCAGCGTATTATGGTTGTGATGGTGATACGGCTCATTTATTTGAAGATTTGAAAATATGCAAAGATGCAACATACCATACGCACTTGAACCAATATAATTGCATTCAGTTGAATATACAGGAATTTTTAAGTGATACGGATACAGTGGAGGAGATGATTGCCGAAATCACTCGGTTTTTGTTGGATGATTTTAAGAAAGCCTACCCGGAAGTGCATTTTCGAAAGGAAACAAGTCTGGTCTGGATTATGAAAGACGTTTACTTGAATACGGAGCGGCCTTTTATTATTTTGATTGATGAGTGGGATTGTTTATTTCGGGAATACGAAAATGATGTGGATGCACAAAAAAAATATCTTGATTTTTTACGTATGTGGTTAAAAGATCAAGCTTATGTTGGTTTGGCTTATATGACAGGTATTTTACCAATCAAGAAGTATGGGAGTCATTCTGCGTTGAATATGTTTTATGAATATTCTATGATAGACCCCGGTAGATTTGCTCCTTTTTTTGGTTTTACGCAGGAAGAGGTTCGTGTATTATGTGAGCAATATCATATGAGTGTAGAAGAGACGGCGGCTTGGTATAATGGTTATGAGATGGAATATAAAATGTCAAGCGGTTTTGTAACTCCTTTGCAAAAAATAGCAATTTATAGCCCAAAATCTTTGGTGGAATCATTAAAGAGAGGAAAATATGGTACATATTGGAATCAAACAGAAACATACGAAGCATTGAGAACTTACATACAAATGAATCTGGATGGTTTGAAAGATGCGGTGATTGTTATGCTATCAGGTGGTTCTATCGCTATTAGGACGGGCACATTTATCAATGATATGACTACTTTTGTGAATCGTGATGATGTGTTGACACTTTTGGTTCATTTGGGTTATTTAAGTTACAATGAAAGTGATGGCACTGTGTCCATTCCCAATCGAGAGGTTGGTATGGAATATGAAAATGTTGTGCGCGTATTGCCTTGGAAAGAAGTGGCAAATTCCCTTCATAATTCTCAAAAACTTCTGGAAGGGATTTGGAATATGGATTCGGAGCAAGTAGCTGCGGGTGTTGAGCAGGTGCATCAAGAAGTTTCTATTTTACAGTATAATGATGAAAACGCTTTAAGTTATACGGTTGGTTTGGCTTTTTATGTAGCAAGAGAATACTATACGATTATCAGAGAATTGCCAAGTGGTAAAGGTTTTGCTGATGTTTGTATGATTCCCAGAAAACTTTATGTTGACAAACCGGCACTTTTGATAGAATTAAAATGGAATAAGACGGCGAATGGTGCAATTGAGCAAATCAAGAAAAAGAATTATCCGGTGGCTTTGCAAGAGTACCAGGGTAATTTACTTTTGGTGGGTATAAACTATGATAAAGATAGGAAAAAGCATAGTTGTACAATAGAGAATTGTACGTTTGGTTGATTAGGAATAAAGAAGTTATTTGAAATAGGAATGAAAACATGATAAAATGAACTTCACGCACATGAACTTCACGAACACGAAGTTCATGTGCGTGAAATGAAAGTAGAGTATATGATTTCTATGATTCAGTAAGGGGAGAAGATCATGTTTATCGGAAGAAAAAAAGAGTTGCAAGACTTAGAAAAGCTTATGAAGAGCAAACGTTTTGAAATGCCTGTTATTTATGGACGTAGAAGAATTGGAAAAACAAGGTTGATTCGGGAGTTTGTAAAGGATAAGCGTGCAATATTTTTTACGGCTACACAAGCAAAACCGGTGGATAATTTGGAGCAATTAGCCAAAGCGATTAATGCACTTGACGGAACGATTAAAGTACGTGGTGAATTGAGCAATTTTCAACAAGGTTTTGAAGTGATTGCAGATATTGATTGAAAGTGAAAAACAGGAGCTTATTTGGGCATCCATGCAAGAGGATTTGCGTATGTATACAGCAAAGGTTTTTGAGAGGTTTTGTATGGAGTGGTTAAAGAAAAATAACGGTAGTGATATTTTTCATATTATCATTGCTGAAATCGGGTCATGGTGGGGTAAAGACCCACGTGTACATGCGCCGAATACAATAGAACACGAGATAGATATTTTAGCGTTTGGAAAGAATGATAAGGAAATTTTGGTAGGTGAATGCAAATGGCAAAAAAAATATGTAGGGGTTGATGTCCTTGTATTGTTGTTAGAGCGTGCGTCATTTTTTAGTAAAACGAAACAGGAACTTTTTATTTTTGCAAAGTCAGGATTTACAGAGGAGTGTATTGCAAAGGCGGATGAATATGGTGTTCGTTTGGTGACGTTTGATGAAATGTTTATGTCTGAATAGTGGTTTTTTAAGAAAACAAATAAACATCTCCTTGACATTTTTTTCGTTTAAAGATAAACTTTAAGTAATCAAATTGAAAAACGAGGTAAGTTTGTGAGTGCGAGAAGCTCTAAATAGGAATTTTATATATGGATGATATTCACCCCAGTGGTGAAGCTGTTTTGTGAGGGGAAAATCCCTCTGTTGTAGTGCAAAATTATCATCTAAACCTATGAAGATACCCTCTCATTTGCAATCGTCCGATAAGGTCATAGTACCTTTATGGATTTACTTTATGTTAAATTGCGACTGCGTATCTACGCGGTTTTTTTATGTGTGGGGTTTCTTCATTCAACAACATCAAACAGGATATAAGGATGAATAAACACATGAATGAAAAAACATTTGAAAAATTAGAATATAACAAACTACGAGACAAGGTAACATCATTTTGCGTCAGTGATATGGGGCGAAACCTTATGGAACAACTCAAACCCAGTTCCAATGTGGGTGTTGTAAAAAATCGTTTGAAAGAAACCACCGAGGCCAGAGAAATTTTGGACGCAAGAGGGCAAGTTCCCATTATGGGCGTGCAAGGTGTTGTATCAGCGATGCTTCAAGTTGAGAAAGGTATCGTTTTAGAACCCGCTGTACTCATGGAACTTTATGAGTTTTTACGAGGATGCCGGAAGATGAAACATTTTATGTTGGAAAATGCATTTTATGGTCCCACATTAGCCGCATATAGCTCCGGCATGACAGAGCTGGTTCATGTTGAAGATGAAATTTTTCAAGCCATCAAGAACAATCAGGTAGATTCTTCTGCCAGTAAGACATTAAAAAATATCAGGCAAAGAAAAGATGAAGTGGAAAATAAGATACAGGAAAAGTTGCAGCGATTTTTAAAACATCCTGCCAATAAAACATATCTGCAAGATACTTATATCAGTGAAAAGAATGGACATCATACCGTTCCCATCAAGGCGTCTTATAAAAATCAAGTGCCCGGTGTTGTCATTGAGGTATCAGCCAAAGGCTCCACAGTGTTTGTAGAACCTCATACCGTCGCAAAATTGCAAGGAGAATTGGCGAATCTTCAAGTGGAAGAAACCATGGAAGTGTATCAAATCCTTGCGGCTCTTACAGGCTCAATTCACGAGCATATCCATTCGATTCGGGTGAATATGGAGCTGATTGCCCAATATGATATGATTTTTGCCAAAGGGAAGTATAGCCGTAGCATAGATGGTATCGCCCCCAAGGTAAATGAACATAGCTATACCCATATTGTGCAAGGCAAGCATCCCCTTTTAGTAGGTGAAGTGATTCCCTTGGATTTTGAGATTGGTAAAGATTACCGGAGTTTGATTATTACCGGTCCAAATGCCGGAGGAAAAACGTTGGTATTAAAGACCATTGGCATTTTAACCCTTGCGATTATGTCCGGCTTTCACATTGAAGCTGATGTGAATAGTGAAATTTCGATTTTTGATAAAATTTTTGTTGATTTGGGAGATGATCAGAGCTTAGAAAATGCGTTAAGTACATTTTCCTCCCATATGAAAAACATCGCGGATATTATGAAAAATGCGGATAAAAGTACTTTGTTGTTATTTGATGAGATCGGGAGTGGTACGGAACCAAACGAAGGGGCAGGATTGGCCATTGCTATTTTAGAGCAGTTTTATCAGATGGGTTGTATCACAGTTGCCACCACACACTACGGAGAAATCAAGCATTACGGGGAAAATCACCCGGATTTTGTCAATGCGGCGATGTTGTTTGATCATAAAACATTAACGCCGCTTTACAAGATGGTCATAGGAAAGTCCGGTGTTAGTAATGCCCTTTGGATAGCTGAAAAGATGCAGTTGCCTGAACGTGTAAGAATAAAAGCCGAAAAGTATATGAATCATAAGGCGTACAATTATCAGTATCTGGAAAGCAAAAAGGTGCGGCAAGCAAAAGTTGTGTATAGGAAAGCGACAGACAAATACCAATACCAAGTAGGAGATCGGGTTAAATTTGCTATGTCAGATCAATTCGGGATTGTTTATCGGGAAGAAGATAAGCATGGGAATTTGCTTGTTTTTGTGGATGGAGAGATTAAAGAGTTTCATAATAAACGTATTTCGTTAGAGCTTCCTGCTACAGAATTATATCCGGCAGGTTATGATATCAGTACATTGTTCACTGCGTTTTCAGAGCGTAAGCTAGAACATGATATCAAACGAGGGTCTAAGAAAGCGTTGAAAAAAATTCAAAAGGAGATGCATACAAGGCATTAGCTTTTTTTCCTTTTTGTTAAAACATTTGCAATATAAACGCCGGCAATGACTAGAACAGCACCAATTCCTTGTATCAAAGTAAAGGTTTCATTTAAAATCAGAATACCGGATGTTATGGCAACAACAGTTGAAACACCTGCAAATGAAACAGCGCGGTTCGCACCAATGCAATCAATGGCAGTATTATATAGTAGAAATGCTCCAATGGAACTACCAATTCCTAAATACAGGATGGAAAGCAAGAATGTTGGGTATTGTATTGGTAATAAAAGAAAGTTTGTAAAGGTTCCATGTATGATATTTTCGATAGAGGCTAAAATCGTAAAAGTAACGGCTCCTATGATGCTCATGATATAGGATTTTTCGGAAGCTGAAAAATCCTTTGCCTTTTGGGCAAAAACCCCATAAAGCGCATACGAAATGACTGCTAGGCTTAACATGGCATATCCGAGAGGATTAAAAATCAAATCAATCCCTTGGCGTATTACGATGATTATAATTCCTAGTATACTAACCAATATTCCAAGTGCTTGCATTTTGCTTGGTTTGATTTTTAAAATAAGTGCGGAGAAAGTCAAAGTAGCGATTGGAATGACTGCTATCATAGCACCACTTTCTGAGGCGGATGTTAGATTTACCCCAATGGTTTCGCCTACAAAATAGAGAAAAGGGAAAAATACTGCAATAATCAATAAAGGTGTTAAGGTTTTCCCTTTTAAGTTAACTTGAATAATGCCAAGCCAAATGCAGATTTGAAAGATCATGAAAGCACAAAGAAAACGCCAAGCAAGAAGTGACATTGGTGTTGCAACAGCGAGACCAAAACTGGTAAAAACAAGACTAAAGCCAAAGATGAGTTGAACGATTAGAGCACAAATGATTCCAACGATAAGTTTACGTTTGTTCATGGGAATAGGGTTACCTCTGCTTTCTAAGTTTTTCCAATCAAATTTATGATACCCCTCATTTTTATGAATAAGCACGAATGCCCATTCATTGCCCATCTGATTCTATCATAAAAACCTTTTGTTGTCATTTGAAAGATAAATATCAATTCACATTTTTTGAAAAATGCAGTATAATAGGAGAAAGCTTGTAGCATAAAAATGCAAGTTTGTAAGGGAAAGAATTGGCGTGATGATATAAAGGAGACAAAGACGATGAAAGTACAAAATATTACAGATATTGATGCCTTTTTTAAGGTGGTTGACGCATGTGTAGGAAAAGTAGAATTGGTAACAGGCGAAGGGGATAGACTGAACTTAAAATCAAAATTGTCTCAGTACGTTTCCATGGCACATATATTTTCCAGTGGAGAGATTCCGGAGTTGGAGATTCTCGCTTATGAAAAAGAAGATATCGATCGTTTGATTCATTTTATGGTTTCGGGCGGGTAATCAGTGCTTGAAACAATAGTAGGAAAGAATCGCAATCGCATTCGCCTTGTTGCATTGCAACAAGGCGATGTTTGTTTGAAACCTTTCGTTAGTAAACCAAACAAAATTTGAGGTATTTTATGCAAAGCACCCCCAACTTTACCCACCTTCACGTTCATACAGAATATAGTCTTTTGGACGGTTCAAATAAAATAAAAGAATACATTTCACGTGTGAAAGAACTTGGTATGAATAGTGCTGCCATTACGGATCATGGTGCCATGTATGGTGTCATAGAGTTTTATAAAGAAGCCAAGGCGGCAGGCATCAAACCAATTATTGGCTGCGAAGTGTACGTAGCACCGAGTTCACGTTTTGACCGTGAGGTTTCAGGTGGTGAAGAACGATATCATCACCTGGTTTTGTTGGCCGAAAACAATCAAGGTTATGCCAATTTGATGAAGATTGTTTCCATTGGGTATGTGGAGGGGTTTTATTATCGTCCGCGGGTGGATAAGGAAGTGTTGCGCAAATATAGCGCGGGTTTGATTGCGCTTAGTGCTTGTTTGGCAGGGGAAGTACAGCGCCTGATTACTAGAGGTTTGGTAGAAGAAGCAAAAAAAGCTGCCTTAGCATATCGAGATATTTTTGGTGCGGATCATTACTTTTTAGAAATGCAAGACCATGGTATTTCGGAGCAGCGTTTGGTCAATCAAACCCTATTGTCTATGTCAGAAGAGTTAGAGATTGCGTTGGTGGTGACCAATGATGTGCATTATACTTATGCAGATGATGTTTATCCTCATGATATTTTGTTGTGTATTCAAACGGCAAAAAAATTGGCGGATGAAGATCGTATGCGCTATGAGGGTGGTCAATATTTTGTGAAATCACCGAGTGAGATGGCGGCCTTATTTCCTTACGCGGAGAAAGCCTTGGAAAATACACAAATGATTGCAGACCGTTGTGAGGTGGAGATTGAATTTGGTGTGACAAAATTGCCGGAATATGACGTGCCGGAGGGTTTCACAGCCACTGAATATTTAAAAAAACTTTGCCAAGCGGGTTTGGCAAAGCGTTATGGGGACGCGGCGTCTCAGCATCAAGCGCGTTTGGCGTTTGAATTAGATACCATCATTGACATGGGTTTTGTGGATTATTTTTTGATTGTTTGGGATTTTATTAAGTATGCCAAGGACAATGGTATTTCCGTAGGTCCGGGTCGTGGTTCTGCGGCGGGTAGTATTGTGGCCTATTGCTTAGAGATTACGGATATTGACCCGATTCATTATCAATTGTTGTTTGAACGTTTTTTGAATCCGGAGCGGGTTTCTTTGCCGGATATTGATATAGATTTTTGTTATGAAAGAAGACAAGAAGTGATTGATTATGTTGTGGGAAAATATGGCTCTGACCGAGTCGTGCAGATTATTACCTTTGGTACGATGGCGGCACGTGGTGTGATTCGTGATGTGGGCCGGGTGATGGATTTGCCTTATGCTTTTGTAGATGGTATCGCCAAGATGATACCTACGGAGTTGAGCATTACCATTGATAAAGCGATGCATAGCAATCAAGATTTGCGTATTGCTTATGAAAATGATGAACGAGTCAAGGATTTGATTGACAATGCCAAACGTTTGGAGGGTTTGCCCAGGCATAGTTCCATGCATGCAGCAGGTGTGGTGATTAGTAAACTTGCCGCCTCTGAATATGTGCCGCTTTCTAAGGCTGCAGATGGTTCCATCACCACGGAATTTACCATGAATACATTGGAAGAGCTAGGTCTACTCAAAATGGACTTTTTGGGTTTGCGAACATTGACGGTCATTGAAAATGCCGTTCAATTAATTCGAAAAAAACAGCCTGATTTGGATATCAATCAGATTGATTACCAGGATAGCAAGGTGTTGGAATACATTGGTACCGGGCAAACAGATGGGATTTTTCAAGTAGAAAGTGCCGGTATGAAGAATTTTATGAAAGAGCTCAAACCCCATGTGCTAGAAGATTTGATTGCCGGTATTGCGCTTTATCGTCCGGGACCGATGGATTTTATTCCGCAATACATCAAAGGGAAAAATCAAGCGGCTACAGTTACTTATGATTGTCCGGCGCTAAAAACGATTTTAGAACCGACTTATGGATGTATTGTGTATCAAGAACAGGTTATGCAAATCGTGCGTGATTTGGCAGGTTATACCTTAGGGCGCAGTGATATTTTGCGTCGTGCGATGTCCAAGAAAAAAGGTGACGTGATGGAAAAAGAGCGTCAGGTTTTTGTGTATGGTGACGTGGAACATAACGTGCCCGGTTGTGTCAACAATGGTATTTCTGAAACAGTGGCCAATAAGATTTATGATGAGATGATAGATTTTGCAAAGTATGCGTTTAATAAATCCCATGCCGCAGCTTATGGTGTGGTTTCTTACCAAACAGCATGGTTAAAGTATTATTTTCCGGTAGAATTTATGGCGGCTTTGCTGACATCTGTGATTGACCACAATAGTAAGGTGGCAGAATATATTTATGCCTGCCGTCAAATGAAAATTAATATACTCCCTCCCGATATCAACGGTGGTTATGCGGCCTTTACCGTATTTCAGGATGAGATTCGTTATGGTTTGTCTGCGATTAAAGGTTTGGGGCAGGGGGTGATTGTCGGTATTGTTGCGGAGCGGGAAGCGTCCGGTTTATTCAAAAGTTTAGAAGATTTTATTACAAGGATGATGTCCAAGGAGGCTTTGAATAAGCGGGCAATTGAAAACTTAATTAAAGCAGGGGCTTTTGACAATCTGGAGGGTACGAGAAAGCAGTTGGTGGAGATTTATGGAAAGATTGTAGATAAGCTGGGTAAAGATAAGAAACATAGTATGTCCGGCCAGATGTCTTTGTTTGATATTGTAAGTGAGGCGGAAAAAGAAGCATTTGAAATTAAGTTGCCGGATATTGGTGAATTTGATAAAAGTACAAGATTGGCACAAGAAAAAGATGTACTGGGGGTTTATGTGAGCGGCCATCCTTTGGATGAAGATGAAGAACATTGGCGGCGTACCATATCTGTCACCAGTTTGGATTTTCTTGCTCCGGAGGAAGAGGAGGAACGTAAGATCTATGATGGTGCGAAAGTAATTATTGGTGGTATGATTGTTGACCTTACCACAAAGTTTACGAAAACCAATCAACAAATGGCCTTTATTACAGTAGAAGATTTATTGGGAACGGTTGAGGTGGTTATATTTCCGCGGGATTATGAGAGTAACCGGCAATATTTACAAGTGGATAGTAAAATTTTTGTTCGTGGGCGTGTGTCGGAAGAGGATGATCGTCCGGCAAAGCTAATCTGTGAGAAGATTAGCCCTTTTATGGTTATAAAAAAAGAACTATGGATACAATTTTCGGATAAAGATGCTTTTTCGGAAAGTGAGCAAAATGTTTATACGGAGTTAGCGGATTTTGAGGGGGATGATGAAGTGGTGATTTATTTGCGGGCAGAGCATGCCACCAAACGTCTGTCAAGGAATCGTAATATTCGGATTAGTCCGGAAATTTTGGCAAGGTTGCGCAATCGTTTTGGTGAGCAAATGGTGAAAGTAGTAGAGAAACCTGTTGAAATACGGCTGTAAATAGAGTATTCTAGTATTGATTCGCACAGAATCAAACAAAGATGAAAGGTGAAAAATAGATGAGTCATTTAAAAGAGAAGTTAGAAGAGATAGAGGATAGAGTGCGTACCATAGGTGTTTTGACAAGTGGTGGTGATGCGCCGGGGATGAATGCAGCTATTCGTGCAGTGGTTCGTGCGGCCATTGGTAAAGGTTTGAAAGTGCGTGGGATTCGTCGTGGGTTTCATGGTTTATTAAAAGAAGAGATTATTGATATGACAACACGGGATGTATCGGATATTATTCAACGTGGCGGTACGATTTTACAAACGGCTCGCTGTAAGTCTATGCTGACCAGAGAGGGACAGCAAAATGCGGCTGCTATTTGCAAAAAGTATGGCATTGATGGTTTGGTTGTGATTGGTGGAGATGGTTCTTTTATGGGAGCCAAAGCCATATCAAATTTCGGGGTAAATACCGTTAGTATTCCTGGGACCATTGATTTGGATATTGCTTGCAGTGATTATACCATTGGTTTTGATACAGCGGTAAACACAGCGATGGAGGCAATTGATAAAATTCGTGATACTTCCACTTCTCATGAACGTTGCAGTATCATTGAGGTTATGGGACGTGGTGCCGGTTATATTGCCTTGTGGTGTGGTATTGCCAATGGTGCAGAGCATATTATTGTGCCGGAGATACATGATTTTGACGAAAAAGAAATGATTGCTGATATTATGGCGCAAAAGATGCGTGGTAAGAAGAATTATATTATTATCAATGCAGAGGGAATTGGTGATTCGATTAATATGTCTCATCGGATTGAAGAGGCAACGGGTATTGAAACCAGAGCGACGATTTTGGGGCATATGCAACGTGGCGGTAGCCCGACTTGTAAAGATAGGGTTTATGCCTCTATCATGGGTTCTATGGCGGTGGACGTACTGGTTCAGGGAAAAACCAATCGGGTGATGGCTTACCAAGGTGCGCAGTATATTGATTTAGATATTAATGAAGCTTTGGAAATGAAGAAAAATATTTCAGATTATCAATATGATGTAGCAAAGATGTTGTCAACTTAGGAGATTAAAGTAGAAATATGAAGAGGAAATGTGATTTACCAATTGGTGTATTTGATTCAGGTGTTGGTGGGCTCACAGTGATGCGGGAAATGATTCGTCAGTTGCCCCATGAAAAGATCATCTATTTTGGCGATACGGCTCGGGTGCCCTACGGAAGTAAATCTCCGAATATTGTAGTTCATTTTTCAAAGCAAATCACCCGCTTTTTATTGGGCAAGCAGGTGAAGTTAATTGTAATTGCCTGTAATACGGCGAGTGCTTTGGCATTGGAGGCTTTGCAAGGGCAATTTGAAATACCGATCATCGGCGTGGTAATTCCCGGTGCAAGAGCAGCAATAGAGGCGACGCAAATCAATAAAATCGGTGTGGTAGGTACGGATGCCACGGTGCGTAGTGGTATTTATACCAAGATTATCCAAGGAATGCAATCCAATATTCAAGTTTTGGAGAAAGCCTGTCCTTTGTTTGTGCCTTTGGTTGAGGAGGGTTTCAAAGAGCATCCTGTGACGGAGGAAGTGATTGCTCATTATCTTGCATCCATGCGGGAGGCGGAAATAGATGCTATGATTTTGGGTTGTACCCATTATCCTTTGTTGCGCTCGCGTATTATGAAATATTTAGGTGAAAAAATTCAAATTGTAAATCCGGCCTATGAAACGGCTATGGATATCAAAGGGATATTGGCGGCGCAAAATTTAGAAAACAACGTAGCTATGGTTGACACAGAGCAGTACGTTTTTTATGTAAGTGATGCGGCGGAAAAATTTCAGGAATTTGCCAATACAGTGATGCCGATTTCGGTATCTGAAACAAAGGTTGTAAATATAGAACGTTATTAATAGAATGTAATCAATCAAAGGAAAAAATCATGACAAAGGAAGTATTGGTGAGCATTAGTGGCTTACATCACGAACAAATCAATGGTCCCACCAATTTAAATGAAAGTGCATTAAAGGTAGTGATTCCGGGCACTTATTATTTGAAAAACGGCAAGCATTATGTTATTTATGATGAAGTTGTTGCGGGTATGGAGGGGACGATTCGAAACAAAATAAAAATACAGGATAAAAGCCTGGAGATTTTCAAATCAGGGTTGACAAATACCCATATGGTGTTTGAGCGAAATCAAAAAAACTGGACTTATTATGAAACGGCTTTTGGTCATATGATCGTGGCGGTGAATACAAGAAAGATGGACGTAAAGGTTACAGATGAAAGAATTGATGTGTCTGTGGATTATGAGCTAGATGTAAATCATGAACCTTTGGCAGATTGCCGGATACGTTTGAATATTGCTTCAAAAGAGAGCAGAGATCACTTATTGCAATAGATGGTGGCAAAAGAGAAGTAAAAAGAAAACCCGCAACATTGCTGTTGAAACAGTGTTGGGGGTTGTTTGCGTATTAGCCTTTGACACGACTTTTTAAGCGGTCCATCAGCCCTTTTTTTTGCGCTGGTTTTTCTAAACCGCTGCGCGCGCCTTTGACACCGGTAATGTAAATGCCACTGACAACAGCTTTGACTTCTTTTTTGATGGGTATTAGTTCAAAGGCATCTTTATCACACATCAAAGTCATGATTTTGGGCCCAACCTTGGCTTTTACGACCAAAACCTTGGAACGTCTTAAATACTTAGGGGTATTTTCAACGACAATGGCCGGAAATCCGGCATCTTTGAGTTTCATCTTACCTTTATCAATAATCAGCATACTCACCGTTTGTGCAACAGCATCCATCTGCTCTTTTTGTGCTTCTTGTTTTTTTTGCGCTTTTTTTCCTAAAATAAACAGTACAATTGCCGCTATGACTAAAACACCTAGGACAATCAACATAATAATGGTTGTGGTGCTCACAATAGAGTCCTCCTGAATTTCGGTTCTGCCTAAAAATAAATCAAATTTACTCAAGTGCTATTCTATCACTCTTTGATTAATTTATCAACAAAAAGTGGAAAAGGTTTCTTTTCCTTTTAAAAGAGGGTATACTAGAAAGGGATGTTCAAGTACATAGAAGCAGAGGGAGTAGTATATTGTATGCTAGATACGGTTATTAACGGATTCTCAATGGTTTATACGTTTATTTATGACAACTTGTTTGTTATAAATATTTTTCTAGCTCTATTGATTGTATTTTTTCAACGGCGGTCCCCGCAAACGGTATGGACTTGGTTGTTGATTTTATTTTTCATACCGATTTTGGGATTTGTTTTGTATTTGCTCATTGGAACAGACTATCGTAAAAGTAGAATGTTCAAGGCAAAAGAAATCGAGGGCGATATCAAATATGCGGCCAGACGTCAGGCAGAAAATGTGTTTCGTAAGCGATTGCGATTGGCAAATCCTGAGATGGCTCGTTTTAAAAGTCTAATTCTTTATAATTTAGAGGCAACACAAGCGGTTTTGACAGATAATAATGATGTGCGCATTTATTTGGATGGGCATGAAAAATTCCAAGCTTTGATTGATGAAATGGAGGCTGCGAAACGTTATATTCATTTTCAATATTATATTATTCGCAATGATGCGTTGTGGAAACGTATTGAGGAGGTTTTGGTTCGCAAAGCCAAGCAGGGTGTAGAAGTGCGTATTCTTTTTGATAGCATGGGCTGCCGAACGATGAAAACCAAAGATTGGATGCGCATGGAAAAGGTTGGTATTAAGGTTGCTGAATTTTTTCCCGCATTGCTGGGAAAACTACAGGTTCGTTTTAACTATCGCAATCATCGCAAGATTGTGGTCATTGACGGTCGCATTGGTTTTATTGGTGGTTTTAATGTGGGTATGGAATATCTGGGATTAAATAAAAAATTTGGTTATTGGCGGGATACCCATTTATGTATTGAGGGGGCAGCGGTTACTTCTTTGGCGGTTCGTTTTGTTTTGGACTGGAATCATGCGGCCAAAGAAGATTTGTTTTTAGAGGATAGGTTATTTGAAATTCCTAGTTTTGTGCGCAGAGGACGGGATCCGGTGCAGATTATTACCAGTGGGCCGGATACGCAATTGCAGGTGGTGCATGACAATTTTCTCAAAATGATTTATGCGGCCAAGGAGCGTATTTACCTGCAAACCCCTTATTTGATACCGGATGATTCAATTTTGGATGCACTTAAAATTGCAAGCCTTTCAGGGGTGGATGTGCGTATTATGATTCCGGATAAACCGGATCATCCCTTTGTGTATTGGGCAACCTATTCTTATTTGGGAGAATTGGTGGCGACCGGAGCGAAATGTTACGTTTATAACAATGGTTTTCTTCATGCTAAGGTATTGACGGTGGATGGTATGGTTGGAACGGTTGGAACCACCAATATGGATATTAGAAGTTTTCGTTTGAACTTTGAAGTCAATGCGGTGATTTATAGTGAGCGAACGGTGCAGCGATTGGATCAGGCTTTTGAAAACGATATCACAAAATGCACACGCGTAACGCGAAAGGTATATGACCAGCGAGGCTTGTATATTCGCTTTAAAGAACAATTTTCCCGTCTGTTTTCGCCGTTGATGTAAGCTTTATCTGTGAAATATCTGTGAATGACTGTTCACTTCGGGTGAAGTGTGGTATAATTTGGCAGTATGTTTATACAATTTTAATAAAAAGTAAGTAGTATAGTAGGAGGAAAAAAATGAAAAAGCGACTGTTAGCTTTTATACTCGGTGGTGCATTGATACTGTCATTGATTGGGTGTGGTTCATCAAGGGAACTTTCAAATGATTTTATCACAATTAATCAATATAAAGGTTTGGAATTGGTGAAAGTAGAATTTCCCGAGATTACAGATGATGATGTTGACCGTATGATTCATGGCAATTTAGGTGCGTCATCTACGTTGGAAATGATTACAGATCGTCCGGCAGAAGAGGGTGATATGGTTCTCATAGATTTTGTCGGTAGTATTGACGGTGAACTTTTTGAAGGTGGTGCTGCTGAAAACCAAAGCTTAACCCTTGGTTCAGGGGCATTTATAGGACCAGAGGGTGACTATCGCGGCTTTGAAGAGCAGGTTGTTGGCCATTCTATTGGTGATGTATTTGATATTCAAGTGCAATTTCCGGAGAGTTATGCACAAGATTTGGCGGGACAGGTAGCAAACTTTAATATTACATTGCATGAAATCTCCCGGGTAAATACACCTGAGTTGACGGATTCATGGGTGCAGGACAACAGTGAAGATTCCACTACAATTGCAGAGTATCGGGAAGAGATTCGGGCTATGTTAGAGGAAAATGTTGAAAATGGTATTCGCAATCAACAGCAAACAGAGGCGATGTCGCTCTTATTGGAAAATGTTGAAGTAACGGGTTTCCCTGAGGGTGCTGTTGAAGAAGAAACAGACATGATTGTGAATTATTATATTCAGATGGCAGAGGGGCACGGTATGGAGTTGGCTGACTTTTTGCAACAGTTCATCGGTGCTACAGAAGAGAGTTTTAGAGAACAGGTGGTTGCCGTTGCGGAGATGGCCGTTACAAGAAAGTTGGCAGCAGAGCTGATTGCGGAACGTGAACGCTTGATTCCATCGGAAGAAGAGTTCCAAGAAAGAATTGAAGAGTTGACATTTTTGGCAGGTTTTGAGTCAGTGGAAGTGTATTTGAATCAATTTGGTGAAGAATTGGTCCGAGATGTGATTTTACAGCAAGTTGTTGCAGACTTTTTGGTTGACCATGCTACGTTTATAGATCCGGCGGCAGTGGAAGTAGAAGGTATAGAAGTAGATGATGCGGAAGTACAAGAATAAGAAATAAAGCGCACTCCTCTTGATGGTGTACAACAAAAGATAAACTGTACATAATTAAGGGGAGTTTTTTTACTTTCTTTAATTTAGGAAGTTACTTCAATTTTTTATTAAAGTAAAAACGCTCAGGGGGATGTACATGGACACGAAAGGTGATGGGTTTGAGGAGGAAATTATTTTGAAACATGAATTAATAATCGTATTGGATTTTGGCGGCCAATATAATCAATTGATAGCCAGAAGAGTTAGAGAATGCAATGTGTATTGTGAGATATATTCTTATAAAACAGATTTGGAAAAGATTCAGCGTATGAATCCCAAAGGCATTATTTTGACAGGCGGTCCAAGTAGTGTTTATGAGGAAAATGCAGCTACTTATCCCAAAGAGTTGCTTGAATTGGGCATTCCGGTTTTGGGTATTTGTTATGGTGCCCAGTGGATGACTCATATTTTAGGCGGCCGGGTGGCAAAAGCTCCTATTCGTGAGTACGGTAAGGCAGAGGTTTCCATTGATTTTGCCCATGCAGCCTTGTTCAAGGGGATTTCAAATCCAACGATTTGTTGGATGAGTCATTTTGATTATATTGCGCAAGTTGCAGCGGGTTTTACAGTTAGTGCCCATACTGCCGACTGTCCGGTAGCGGCGATGGAACATACGAATCAAAAGCTTTATGGAGTGCAATTTCACCCGGAAGTATTGCATACCCTGGAGGGGCAAAAGATTTTAGCGAATTTTGTGAAACATATATGTGGTTGCACTGGCGATTGGCAGATGCGAGCTTTTGTAGAAGCTGGTATTGCGAAGATTCGTGAGCAAGTAGGTGATGGCAAGGTTCTTTGTGCTTTGTCAGGTGGGGTGGATTCATCCGTGGCAGCTGTTATGTTATCCAAGGCCATTGGTAGGCAGTTGACTTGTGTATTTGTAGATCATGGTTTGCTTCGAAAAGATGAGGGCGACCAAGTAGAGGCAGTGTTTGGTCCAACGGGTCACTATGATTTGAATTTTATTCGTGTTAATGCACAGGCGCGCTTTTATGATAAATTGGCAGGTATTATAGAGCCGGAGAAAAAACGTAAAATCATAGGGGAAGAATTTATTCGTGTTTTTGAAGAAGAAGCAAAAAAAATCGGAGCAGTAGATTTTTTGGTACAAGGAACGATTTATCCCGATGTTGTAGAAAGCGGAGTTGGTGGAGAATCAACGGTGATTAAGTCTCATCACAATGTGGGTGGATTGCCTGATTATGTAGATTTTAAAGAAATTATAGAACCTTTGCGGGACTTGTTTAAGGATGAAGTGCGTCAAGCCGGATTGGAGTTAGGCATTCCGGAGCGGCTTGTATTTCGCCAACCATTTCCCGGGCCGGGTTTAGGTGTGCGTATTGTGGGTGAAGTGACGGCGGAGAAAGTGAAGATTGTGCAAGAAGCCGATGCCATTTATCGGGAAGAAATGGATGCGGCCGGTATGAATAAAACGGTGGGTCAGTATTTTGCGGCATTGACCAATATGCGCTCTGTTGGGGTTATGGGGGATGAACGGACCTATGACTATGCCGTTGCTTTGCGAGCGGTGAATACAGTGGATTTTATGACGGCAGAGGCTTCTGAGATACCTTGGCAGGTGCTGCATAAGGTGACGTTGCGGATTGTCAATGAAGTGGAGCATGTGAATCGGGTGTTGTATGATTTGACGGGGAAACCACCGGGGACGATAGAGTTAGAGTAATGGATAAGAGAGCTTAGATGCACATTTTATGGGGTTTCTAGGCTCTCTTTTTGGGTGGTGGTTCTAATTTGGCTCTACTTTGTAGAATGGTGCATTTGCGAAACAGAAGATGGATGAGTCACTTCGTTAGATGGAGTACATTGGCAACCATCTAATTCTGACTGGTGTAGTTGCTGAGTAAGCAAATCTATAATTTCCTGAAGTTGGTTTTCATTGGTATCCATGAAGTGGTCCAACTTATTTAAAGTATCTTCTTGAAACTGTAAGTTAGATTCTTCGGTCGATTCGAGGCGTTGCTGTGTGGCAACATCTTTCATTTCAGTCCTAATTATACCGTATAATGCCAATAGTATAGCAAAAATAGCCATTGCTCTATCAAAAGTAAGTTTAGGCTTTCCGGTCTCATTACTGGTGGTGTGATCTGGTACTTCGCCAAGGGTCATACAGATATCACCAAATAAATCAGTGGTAAGTTCGACTGAATCATCATCTATGGTTTCAGCAAAAAGTTGTAAGTTTAAACGACTAATTTCACTAATGATTTTGCTAGTTTCTTGAGTGGCACCTAATGTTACCGGTGTATATGCTGAAGATATTGCACTAACTAAATCTTTGATTCCTGGATAAATGGAATTTACTTGGCTTGATATTGGTTTCATTTCGGCAGCAATTTCAGCAATACCTTTTGCTAAACAAGACAAACCATTCATATTGTCTCGATTTATTGCTGATAAGCCATTTGCTAATGATAGAAACTGATTCGCTAAAATTTCGCCCTATAGCACTTAGTAGTTCTGTTTGTTCGGCACTTGCAATCGCAAATTGCTTTAGTGTTTGAGTGACTCCGTTAGTTAGTATGTTAATAGATTTACGGTAATCTTCCATTGAATTATTAAATTCCTTTAATGCTGGATTATTAAGAAAAGAGTATTTTTCAATTTCTTCATTCAGTCCTCTAATGGGTTTAGTCCTTTTTGTGATTTGCTCTTGTAGCTCTCGCAAAGGTCGATTAATATCGTCCATTCGTTCCTGATACTGCCTAAATGGTTTATTCACTTCGTTTAGTTTTTGGTGAAATTCATCATCGATATTAATCTTATCGTTGTAACTCATAAATTGTTTGATTCTCCTTTTCTATAATTTGGTGATCTAGTATAATAAAGTTGTAACACCCCTTGATAGTTTGATACAATAATCAAACATAAGGAGAGATTACAATGTCCAATAAACGTTATGAGCCTGAGCTCAAAGAAAAAGTGATTCGCCTTCATCTGGAAGAAGGACGATCTATCAAAAGCTTGACTGATGAATATCATCTAGGTCA
>Ga0131853_10001290_pt1 | contig 44998 bp, 41 predicted proteins | sample TergutLab28metaG_FD_92764 | JGI IMG/M metagenome (GOLD analysis project Ga0131853, IMG submission 92764) | Labiotermes labralis P1 segment gut microbial communities from Petit-Saut dam, French Guiana - Lab288 P1 (version 2) (version 2) | ecosystem: Host-associated > Arthropoda: Insects >... | reverse complement strand
TTTTTATTTTAGTTTTTGTTTTTATTTTATTTTTTTAAATCAGAATGTGTTAAAAATTTTAATATTTATAGCGGGGGGGGGGGGGGGGGGGGGGAAGAGAAACACACACACATCTACCTGAATGTATGATATACTAACAGGGCAAACTTTATGATGTATTTAATTTTTTGGGATTGCTTGATTTTACTGACTCAGCCTGACAATAGACTGGAATGAAATTCCAGCTGTTGTGTGACCTTATATACAACTGGAAAACTGAAAGCATTCACAGTGACAACTCCATGTCATTTTCTCCTGTTGTACAGTGATACAACCTTTGGAGGTAATTAAGTTGATGCTCCTCCATAAATAATATGAGTGATGACTTAGAAGCATGCTCTATGCAGAACACCATAAACAGTTACATGACAACACTAGTGTTGCTGTGATCTAATAATTTTTATGAAATGAAGAAAGTTACAGTTTTATTTTTACCATAACGCTGTGCAACAAGCTCAACACTATTCATCTTGAAATCAATGATTCACACAAGGTTAAGTGAACACTGGGGTACAGCATTACATTAATTGCACAGATCCAGTTCTGGTCTTTAGCTCCAAAACCACAGGTAACTATAATTCTTAAATCAGTTCATACTGTTGTGATTACAATATCAACAAAGATAAGGAAAGAATCCATCAATCACAACTACAGGTTTTATTATTAATGTATGGGAGATTTTTTACAACACATTTCAGGCCAAAGTCTTGTACATATTAATAATAAAAACCCCTAGTTCTGATTGATGGATTCTTTCCTTATCCTTGCAACCATAATTTATCTGAACCCAGGTTATGGCCTGTACCAGACCCTGGTATACAACGCCGTGTTGCCTGGCCAACAGATACTGAGATCTCCACCCACCAGAGATAGTCACTCAGCCCTTGGAAGATGACCTTGGTTGCTGGCCTGCTTTACATCTGTACAGCCTTCAACCATACAGGCAGGATACTGGCCAAGACACAAAATTAAATGTGTTGGCCTGCCATGCAAGAACTATAGATTCTACCGCCCCATAGCTGAAGACTCCAGGCACACACAGTATCTCCTGTCAGTCCATTCAGGTCTGCACTGGTCAGACCATTTGTCAATGAGGCCAGAATGAAAGAATACCACCAGTGTTTGCAGTGCAGAACATAGCACCAATAGGGAACATCACAGCCAAATCCAGTACACCAAAATTCTTTTCCCCAAGCTGTATGACATGGAATGTGTCATCAGGGATGCAAATGAGACCGAGTTCCATCCCAGCATCATGAACAGGGAGAATAACCTGGTCTTTAACAGGTTAAGGAAATCACTCATTCACCTCCTGACACGGTGAGAAAGCCTTTCTATGACAGTTAAAAGCAACCCTTTTCAAAGCCACAAACTGCATAATGGGCCTTTGAAGGGACACACATATCCATGATATACAGCTCCCTCATCACATCTATAACTTCTCTAGTTCCCCTACACAGAGCATTCCAAACCACCCACACTCAATTCCCATAACTATATACCCACATCTTAAAACCATCACTTCATTGCAGCATCTCAAATCCAACAATCAAATGGATATTGCTTAACAATTCCAACTGATCTGTGTTGTTTAACTTTCCTGACTTGTCAATCTCACTTAACCTTCCTTTAAGTTCCATTTAGACCCTGACTGTGTGCACAGCATTAAAATTGCCATTGTCTCACAACCTCAATCATCCTTACCTACATACTACAGCTGGTTTTTTTTTGGACTGATGAAAACATAGGCACTATGATCTTTCAAAATGCTGGCAAATATTTACTAGCTGGTGAAATGTAATATCCCAGAAGGCTTCCATCAGTCAATCAATCAATCAACCTTCATCAACACCATTCTGAGAACCTTAAATACTGCAATGAAGGTTCTTCGCTGTTTCATTACAGATGAAATATAAAGCCCAGCAATACAGGATGGATCACTACAAAACCCTGAGCACTTCCTCCTCCTGCTTTCTAATGTCAGTAACTGTTGAGGAAAATACCACAAATTTCACACACACGTTCTGTAAAATGTATTTTGGCCCATTTTATTTTAACAATTCCACGTTTCTTAATGTCAGCTCTGCTGACTCCCAGCACAAGCACTTAAACACTTGAAGCTATGAATGGGAAATAAACTTTTATTACTGGGCTAGAAAGAAATGCTGGCAGATGTGCATGCCATTGACTGCAAGTCTGCAACAAATATGTAACTTGATGAAATGTGGAAGCTACCATGCCAAACATTTCTGACTATTTTTTTGAAGTACAGGAATTAGCTATGTTGGAGAAAAAGATTCCTATGTACCTAACTACCGGTGGAATTCTGTTTTTAACTACACCATGACACATAAGAATATTTATTAACAGACACACCACACAACTCTAAACTCACCTAAAATAACTTCAGCTGCATAGAATTTCATCTCAAGTTCATTAAAAACTCCATGCTGTGATAAGTGATAATGCAAATCTCCACCATTCATAAGGTCCAGAATGAAGCAAAGTTTGTCTGGTGTGTGAAATGCATAGGTCATACAAACTATGAAGGGGCAGTCAACCTGAAAATGCAACACATTATTCCCAGTTTGGCACTTACATAGATAGAAAATAAAGACAGGTGTAACTCACTGAAGTGATTCAGACCACCATTAATGTTCTGTAACAAATTACAAATAAGAAATTTTGGGAAGGCCTTATGTTGATTACTTTCACAGGTAAAACTACAAATTCAAGTGTTCTTTGTCAAAACACATACTAAAACTTTCCCTGTAGAATGGGACTACAGAATTAATCAAAAACTTCCTGCTGTTTGTGTTCCTAACAAGTCAATGACAGACACATTAATATTAAAGAACATACACTGTGAGATCAGTGTTGGTCAAAAACAATAACAGAAAATGCAGTATACGGCCAGAAGAAATATTAGACAAAACACAGGCTTTCTTAGAAAGAAGATGAAGGAAATCTTTCACTCATTTAACTGCACAATTTGGCACTATCACTGGAATCTGCTCCCACAAACAGACTTATGCAAATGTATCAGTATATGATGACCATTGTTCGGAGACTCACCAATCCTGAAAGTGGTGCTAAGATACGTTTCTGTACCTGGTTACTGGGACTGGTGCATGAAGAAATTGGTAAGCTAGCCATGTTATTTATTTTTGTAATGAAGCATGGCAGCTCTAATTTTCAGAATCAACTGTTTGTAATGATGAACATACATTAACTGTTTCATAAAAATCTGTAGTTATATTTTACCACCTTCACACTACAACATTCCATACACCTTACTCCAATGGTTCATAAATCATTACAACCATACTGAAAACTACTTAACAAGGCTGACAAGTAGTTTTTTAATACAAAACCAAACAACCAAAACAAACTTTAATAAGAGTTCCAGATTTTTAAAAATTCTATTTCCAGACCCCTATATTACACAGCACTACCAGTGTTACAACAGGTACTTAACAAGTATAGGCTTTTATTACTACAATGTTCATACAGTATACTTACTTACTTACTCCATGGAGCAGAATCCTTCTTGAGAAGCTACCCAGTTCTCAGCTAATGTTCACACAGTATACAGTAATAATTGTGAAAGTGCTGGAGGGAGAGACACACAGACATGACGACTAGCATCTTACAACAGACCCACCACCTCACCTTACAAGTGCTGACTTAACAAGGAATGTAATACTGTGTTCCCCTCAATAGCATGCGACTGAAGTTGCTAGAATTTGTGCCTATTAAATTCACAAAAATGAACTTACCCCTGTACTGACTAGAGACAACATAATCCTCTCATTAAGAGCCAGAGTTTCACCCTGTTTCATTTTGATCCGTTTCTTGTCCAGACACTTCATAGCATACATCTTGCCTGTGTCTGCTTTACGACAGCCATATACCTCTCCGAAACCTCCACGCCCAATGATCCGATGAACACTGAAGTCATTCATTGTTAACTGCAATATCATAAATACAAAAATGAAAAATGCCCATGTTGAAATTGTTCTCATGTCTAAAATTAAAGCAAGGTTCAAGATCAAGCACTGAACTGTAACTCTGCTGCAGGCAATTGAAGTGTATGTTTCTCAGCAGATGAATCTTACCCTGAAAACAGTGCAATTTTACACCAAGAATACACGGGTTTGTCCTGAATGCTACCAACACAACGAGAACCTATGAAATTTGAGGTTCCCACGGCACAGAACATGAAGATACAATCTTCAAGGATGTGACACTGTGTAGTGTGATAGGTACCAACATTTCAGAGGAATATTTGTCAAAATGGTGATACCAATCTACCAACTGAATGGTTTCATGCTGAAGAAAGTTAATAGTCTTGATATTTAGGGAAGTATATGGATAATGAAAACCTCAAGAGAGACATTTTTAAACAAACTAAGAAGTGTTCTATGTGGATATTACTCATACTGTTTGAAAACTTTACTACAAATCTTTAACAGAATAGGAAAGGATGAAAATGCTCCCTCAGAACTCCACAAGGTGGATTGATTGATAGGGATTTATGTAAAATGCCAACAAACACTACTCCCACATTCTGGACCTCAACCTGGATTCTTCTTTAATGCTGCTATAGGCTGCATTTCCATCTAGTAACTGATGTACTCAACAATAGTACAATTGCTGATCATAAAAACCTCTGGATGGTGTGTACCAGGCTTCCTAAATATACAATTAGCTTTCTTTACACAAAATGCAGGGTGTTACATTACATTCACAAATAAAAACAAATACGTAAAACAGCTAGAACAATTCAAACATTTCTTTTGGAGGGGGTGGATGAAAAGACATCTGGTTACTGTGGCACATTTCCAAGCTTCAGGATTTACAGTATATCATATCAGTATTAAAATAATTAAAAGATTATGGACAGAGGTAAAGTTGCCCCGCCCCTGCAGGCAATGAAGGCACCCAGGGGGAACACACATACAGCAACAATCCATCTTAACCTCAGCCCTAGATGGTTATCAGTAGTCAATTTCATCCCCTGGCCACTGGCCCCAGAACCAGACTAATATGTTTCCCCCCCCCCCCCAAAAAAAAAAAAACCTGCCAGTTTGAAACCCACAACATACAGCCCACAGCCCAGTCACTACACTCGGTATCCCAGCTCCAAAATTTCAAATGGAGTAATCATACATTTTTTAATTGCATTAACAGCCAATTTAATAAGTACAATGCTTCTGAATCTGTGGCTTGACCACTGATATACATTTCGTTACAATGCAGTATCAATTAGACAAAAAACCATGGCTAACACCATGCACACAGAATGCTCAGTCAGTCAGTCATCCATTATTGTGTATGAAATAGCCAGCTACTAGTCCCTATCCTGAGTCAAGTGAACAACGTCCACACACAGAATGCTCAGTCAGTCAGTCAGTCAGTCATCCATTATTGTGTATGAAATAGCCAGCTACTAGTCCCTATCCTGAGTCAAGTGAACAACGTCCACATCCTGATACCTAGTCAAAGATCCATATTTATACTATCCTTCCATCCATGCCTAGGGCATCCAAAAGCTCTCCCCCCCCATTACATTTTCTGCAGTTCTTACCTCCACCCTACATTATCCTGCCCATCCTCCTTTCACTTCATCCTTCTGATATATCTTCAATTTCCTATCACTTACCCTCTTTTTGGTTAAAATTCTCCCTTCAGTGTCCTGTTCTCAAACAGTTTCAATCTAAGTTCTTCTTTTAGAAACCATACACCAAACCCACATAAAACAGTGGGTAAAATTAGTTTCATATACAGGGATACTTATTATCTATAGTCAACTACAGCCAGAAAAATGTCACTTAAAGCAAATTCCCTCTGAGTGGCAAATTTCTGTCCACACAAAGTAACATAAATATGTGATAATAAAGATAGGGTTGGTGTGTACAGTACCATTTACAAATAAAAATTCATTAAGTGTGTTAATGAAAAATATGTCATTGCTTAGGTCTGTTACCTCTTGATGATTTTGTGTTGGTTGTACAGCAAAATATTTTGAGCTGTTTCCTGCCATTCCTAGCCATGAGTGGGTGCAAAACATCACAGAATACCGCAAGGTATTTAAAAAATCCAAGGAATCTGTCATTAAAATGTTACTGTTTACAGGTAATGTTTTGACAATTATGGTGAATTTAATGGTGATGACTGACATGCTGGTGGCAAAGAAAGCTTATCAACAACTGACACCAATAATAACCTATCATAGATAACTGCAAAGAACATGACTTAACTGTGCACACAGTGCGCGATTTATTTTTTACGTATTTTGTGCACCACCACCACCACCACCACCACCACCAAAAAATAACCAGTGTCATAATAGTTATTTACATCCTGGAGTTGTCTTACTGACTGTTCAGAAATCATGCACAACAGCTTGCATCAGAAGCAGGAGAGTGGAAGAAAATTGCGGATACACCAGAAATAAACTCTTATACTCACCTTTTCCTAAGTTAGTTCTAGGTTGGCAGACCTTCTAAATTTAATTTATGCCTCTATTGAATGAATCCCTTACGACCACAGCATGGTGCATCCTTACAATGTGTACGGAGGAAATGGTTTCTAGATATGAAAAGTAGCTGTTCCTATATTAAATAAGCAGTAATCGGCAGTTCGGGGTTGGGAAGGGGACTAACACCTTTCCATAAAAAGAATCAGCCAAATACAAAATGTTACAGAGGGCAACAAATTCAGACAAATTTGGAATAACATAAACAATGGAAAACAGACATGCGATCTAGGAACTTGGATTATCAGGTGCCTCTGTATGCCAGGTTAAATGCTAAAAACACCAAGAGAGTTAGTAAAGTATATGTTCAATTCAATAACAGTGCAGAAGGGTGGATAGGAAAAGGGTGGCACTGAACAAGTTGACAAGTATAATTCATTAATAAAGACAAACAGTAAATAATACACTATGCAGACTAAACTTAGACTGATATCCAAATTATGTGCTTTGGCCAGGCTGTCCCAAGATCAGGGATGGCATGTAGAATACAATGTAGAAGTCACTAGATTATCAAATTAAAACCGTTGTTTAGAGTCAGGTGTCCTGTTACACAGTGTAATTTTACATTGTTATACTGTAAAAACTTTGCATAAAAACACAAATATTCTCAGTCTCTTATAAGCTATTCTACCCTGCAAGTAAGGTTATCTAGTAGCACATCTTACTTACTCCATGGTGCAGAGTCCTTCTTGAGAAGCTAACTGGTTTGCGGCTAGTCAAGAAATTCCCCACATTTCACGAAACCCGAAGGTTCATTACCGCACTCACAAGCGTCCGCCACATGTCTCTATCCTGGGCCAGCCCAATCCAGTCCATATACCCACAACCCACTTCCTGGAGATCCATCCTAATATTATCAACCCATCTATGCCTAGGTGGTCTCTTTCCCTCTGGTTTCCCCACCAAGACCCTATACACCCCCTCTCCTCACCAATACCCACCACATGCCCAGCCCATCTCATTCTTCTCGATTTTATCACCCGCACAATATTGGGTGAGGAGTACAACAACAGCACTGTTAATTACAAAGTTCAAGTCAAATTAAAATAACCATACATAAAATGTGAAAGTAGTGAAAGATGTGTAGACTGTCTTCAAATGTCACATTTCAGGCAGGTGCCTCTATACTGAAATGCTGCCCCTTATACATCATCCATGTATTAATGATCCAAATTACAAGTAAAAAAACCATTCTAAGTATGTACGCTAGACCAGTCTTGAGAACCACATGAATTTTCATTTTTCCTGCTTTATTCTTCATAATGTCCTATGTCTTCCCATAATCCATTATAGTATTCTGTAAATACTTTGTTAAATCCACCACAAAATCTATCTCACTACCGTGGCAGAAATGTTTCTTCCCATAAAAAAATCAGAGGGCATACAACTGGTAACAAAATTACATGAACAGCAAATGTTCAAGCAAACTATTTTGGGGTAAACCATTGTTCTTTTCCTTTTTCTATTTTCTGCTTCCATATTAATCTCCATATATTGTATTTGTCACATGCAATTTTACATTACTTTTCACCCTTTGTTCTCAGAAACAGACAAAATTTCTGATAAAGGCATTTCTGTATGATCCAGGTTCCACTTTCAATAGGTGCCAACAAATGCAATGAAGACAGTCTGTTAATTATAAGGTCACTAACACAACTCTATGGAGAAACTAAGGGGTTTTACAAATTTGTATACTGTTTTTCTCATACATTCAATTAAGATGAGTAAAATAAATAGTTTTGCCTAAATTGTTGTGACTGCATCACTTTTAATAATTCTGGTCTGTTATAATAAATAACTTAAATTCTAAGTGCTTGCCTATGAAGAACTGCAGTACAATGGCTACCAATTATAAAACCAGCATTTGTTCCATATATTAAATAATACACCAAATTCCAAATGATTCAAGGTGCAATTTCAATAAGCTCAAACATTTCACAGACTGACATTTTGAACAAAACTACAAACTGCATTCTTACCTGGATATTTAACTCTAAATTCTTCCATTGACAGAATCTTGTATACTTATCACTGTAAAGAGAAAATAACATGTAACAGAACACAACTGTGCATTCATTTAAAACAAAAAACAACTCACAAGGCATTTTCTGATCATCAAATATCTGAACGTATTAACCGTAGGAACAAAATTTAACAATTATTCAGATTTCAAAAATATTAATTCCACTTTTTCAGTCAAAGATTCATTGCTGATTTCAGAAAAATATAAGGCTGTAAAAATAACCGTGCCAAGTTCCGTAACTTAAAATAAATTAGGCATTAAAGGTGTGTATTTATAATATACAAACGTACACAATTTAACTTGTGGCTTACTTCTTTACAAGCTAAAAAATTTCAGAGGTAATCTTTTCTGGATGGAGATTATTATAGGTATATAAGGATTCTACTTCATAATGAATGCAAACACTAACACGATGCATTAAAAATCTCTACAACAACAATTAACTGCCCGCAAAGTGTACCTCAGCATCGACAAATTGTCATGTATGAGGTCAAAAATGCTAATAAAATAATTCCATTTTTACAAGAAATACAGAGTGTAAGTATTCAGTTCTTTGCAGGGAGTAAACTTAATGTTAGTACCATTTCACACGGTAAATATCGTTTTCTGTTCGTGAGTGTGTTACAATTTTAACCACTGTAAATCCCACTGAAAATTCAAAGGCATGCAAATTAAATACAGGTCCCTTTTCACATTAAGATTTAAATGCCAATATAAAGGTGATATCAACAATACATGTTTACAAAGGGTGGCATTGAACTTCCCACATTTGCATGGGTAAACTTTCCATGCTTTCATAAATATGCAGTTCTTAAGTACATCATACCTGCTACACAATAAGCTATGATATATTGTTACAGTGCTTTGGGAGGTTTATCAAATAGGGTGGGTGTGACATTTCCAGAACTATTTCAAGCTTCCATCTTTCTGAAAGGCTACGAGTAGACAGACTAGAATAAAAAAAAATTATCCATCTATCTATACAACATGAAAATGATGCTGTAAGAAGAAGACCATCTTGGCATGCACCATATTAAATTTTAAAAAATAATGTGTTCATTAATAACCCATCAACTACTACTTATAAATCTTAGGCCACCAAGTCTATATAATGTGGAGGGGAGATAATAATTCTGGATTGGTGGATTTCTGAGGGAAGGTGTTTACTATGCAATATTATTACAGTAACAATGTATTTTGACTGAAAATTATATAATCAATGACACCAGTTTCAATATACACATTAAAAAAGTATCCCTTTGAAATTATACCACTACAGACCACAAGGAAGGAGTACAATTGGAAGACCGAAGAAGCGGTGGCGTGAGCAGCTGTAACTCTGGAGTCGGAATGGATCAAAGTGTCGATCCTTAATGTTTATGATGATGAAAAAGTTTATAGTGAAGAATAACTTTCGTCTCATCACCATGAAGAACTATGGCTGACACATCAATATACATTCTTCTGCATGTCACTCTATCATATTTTGTTCAAAATCCGTAAACTCCAAGATGAAAACTAGCAGAAGAAGGATAGAAGCAAGGAATTGAAAAGAGGTGTAAACAATTATTTCTGAAAGCAGCTGTGGAAGTGGGATCTTCAACTGTACTTCACATGTAATATCTTACATGCAATGAGTAATATACAGACACAGGTTTTTCCACCTTAGTGCACACTTTGTACCATATAAAAGTATACAGTATAAAATACACAGTAAGTTGGATAAATCTTATATGCAGTTCACAATTTCCTGGACTGTAGACTTGATGACCATGCAGTACATATATAGCAATCCTGTTTTTCAGCGTACAAGTTTCCTGTTTCCTTCAGACACAAGTGCTTGCTGCAGAATCTAAACCACTGCACCCTTGGCCATTCTTCCACCACTCTCTTTGATGACTGATTTTCTTTCCAGTGCAATTTCAATTATGCTGATTCTGCATCTACCTAGGTGCAATGACTTGCTCCTTAACCTTTACACATACAAATCTTTTCCACCCATTTGTAAACTTCCTCCTGGTTCACACAGTAGGCAAACACGGACAAATTCTTTAATATATTTCATATGTATTCATGGCTTCTGACTACAAAAATGAGATTTAGATTGTAGTTGTCTGGACTGTGACACTTGACTTGCATTTGCATTTGTAGTGCATGCTCACTTTTAAACTGAACACATCAGCATTCTGTCAGAACAGAAAACAGTCTGCAAGATGGTTGATGATAAAAGGACAACATCCCAAAAAATCATCAGGAGTGTGAACATCTGAGTGAGGAAAATCTTTAATTTCCCCAGAAAATGGATAAATAATATGGTGCAACCCTTCAATCACACTACACAACTTTCCTTTCCGTCCCTTTCCTAAATAATATCAAATATAATGAAAAATTACATACAGGTGCACTGATCTAAAATAATATACCCACAGCCCTGTGTTAAATGAGTATCACTGGAAACAGCAATTCGACCTTAAACAGTGCTACAGATATTAAATACAAACTTTACTGGCAACTGTGACAATATGCGAGAGATAAAGGAACTCAAAACAAACTGTGAGGTTACTGCTGCAAAGGCTTCATCAGGTTAACATGCAGGGTCATCAAGCTCAGTTGGTAAAATGAAAACTTGAAAAAAGTTTCTGGAAGTAAGATCATGAGATCTAAAGGGTCCAACAGAAGCAGATCTTGCTTCTTATTAAAGTAAATAACCTGTCAACTGAAAAAACTCCGTAGCTTACTGTATGTATTGATACTACACAATATGCATTCATTAATTTGTTCAAAATAAGGTCTACATGTGTATGCATACTTCATTTGTAATAACCTTCCGTATGTGTAGTAACTGGAGCTCTTTACAGTTCTTTCATTTCCAGTCATAACAATGCCAGGCCTACAAACCCCATTCTGGCACCTACCTATCCCAGGTATTAAGTTGTTTACTCTCCTCAGTAATTTTTACATTCATTCTCACCTTTCTAAAAACTTCTTGAAAGGTTGCCCTCTAAGATGATTAAAAATCTCCTCAATGTATGGCTAGAAACAAACAGGAGTAGATCAATTACATTACGAAAGTATATTATATTGCATGTCACAGTGAAGGCACATTCACACAGATTGGTTCCAATTTACACTTACCTCAAATAAATTAACTGGAACTTCATTCTTCATTAAAAACATCTGTACGTGTGCAACTGCTTCTTTTGAATAATCCTGTAAAAAAGACAGTATAAAAGAGATATCACTGACATTTTCTTTAATAAACCCAATTTTTCTGTGTGTGCTATTCATCTTTATGAAATTTATTCTTACCTTTCTGATGGTAACTAACAAATAGCCTTCACAATCACAAGCACACTGGGAATTAAAGTAGCCTAAATGAGTGAAATTACTTCTAGCAAATAATTCAAGTTGAATTGTCAGGTTCACCACTAAGAAATATCCACATAATACACTGGACTAAAGAATACTTCCTACCATTCAATGTTAAATTACAGCAGAGAAATTAGTTACTTCATTTGCCTCCTGTAGAATGAAATTCATTTACAAAATTTGGATTCATGTTCTACATTACAAAACCTGTAAACCTCTTCACAACTGAACCAACATCCTAACAGTACTTAAACAATGTGTTTGTATACTCAAGTGAACACACACACTCTGCCCATTACCAAACTTGATCACAATGAAGATGTTTTGAAAATGACTACGGGGTCACACAGTAAACTGAAGTAAACTCTGCCACATTTTCAAAGGATTTATTAGCCATTTGTATGTTGTGACTTTGTCCTGCATTCTACTGACAAGATGTAAACAAAAATGTACTTGATTTCAAACTTTCGCTGTGTTCTGAATGTTGTATGCTTTCTTCTGCGTAATACCCCGGCATCTGAATTTTATATGCCGACATTTCAGCTGTGCGTTCCAACTTCATAGGCAGGTAGGTATGAAGAATATACCTACCTGCCTATGAAGATGGAACAGACAGTGTGTTCTGAAATGTCAGCATATAAAATTCAGATGCAGGGGAATTACCCAGAAGAAACCATACAACAAATAAGTACTTGGCTTTCCCAGGATTTACTTCCAGACTACCTTACTAACTAATGTCTGTCTGCCCATTTGTCCTTCCACATGGAACAACTCAACTGTCCCGTTCGATGAATTTTCGTGGAATTTCATATTTGTGATTTTTACTATACTTTGTAAAAGTATTTACATTTTGGCTGTAATCAGACATACAAAAAATGAACATTTTGCCAATGGTCATTATAATAGAGTGTTCTCTGCGAGGCACAAATGAAGGCCTAGGAAACAAATGATGATCCACTCATCTCGTCTTTTGTGACATAAGTACAGGAAACACAACACATCACCATTTGCAACTGACATACATAAAATACAATATCTTAACATTTATGAGAGATGTACAAAAAATGAGGTAAAGCCAGACAGATGGGAGTAACAACTGACAATCTCAACGTAATTATCATCCCACACAAATAACAAAAGATGGATTGATTTCACTTAGCACGGGCTGAAATGTACTCACGGCTGATAGGGGCAACAAATGGGTAAAAGCGCCAGAGACATTGCGTCCTGCGAACATTTCCTAACTTGTTTTATAGCATTTATGTTTTCACCAAACAAATCACCATTACCAGCACAGATCAGAAACTGGAGGGTGTCATTCATTTTAAATTCCACCCTCTCCCAGTTTTCTCCTTCCACCTTCTGAACGGAGCATTCTTAAAGCAAGTTGAAAAGCAATGGCTATAACACATCTGTTTCAGACCACTCTAAACAGGAACTGTATAAGCCACAGGCCTACCTGTTCAGACTTTATTATAATTTCATTTAAACACATAAACTCAATGAGAATATAATACAAAATGTCCCATCCATCTGTATCACAGGCTCACTTGAAATTTATAAATAGCCGATGCACTGCTCCAGTATATTCACATTTCTTCTGAGTATGTGCAGAATGTAGAATGTCCTAGCAGTAGTCTAATACATCAAATTTCACAATGATAATCCCCCCAAATCTCATATACATATGGGGTTAAACTTGAGAGAAGAATGTCGGATAGCACTCTGCATTTTGCTGACGAGTTACATGCCTCTGTAATTAGTACAATTACCTGTATTGCCGTTCTTATAATGGGGTGTAGGTGCAATAGCAGACTCATTCCACTGTTTGGACAATACCTTCTTCATTCCAAACGGTTTCTGGATTTTTTGTAACATACTGTTTACCTCCTAAACGCATAAATTCTGCCAGAACTGATCACTACCTGATGATTAATAAATGTGAACATTCTCAACAGCAATCTCCACCTCAAAAGCAAACCGATCCACCCTGTGTATCTCAGCCTGCCTAACACCATTAGCCCCAGCACATTCAACAGAACTAACACAAGTGACTCTTCCACATATTCAAAATACTGTATGAATCTGCAGGCAATCGTCCTTCTCATCCTTTACCAAGTAAAGTTATAGGCTGCTAGGCCTTCTTTAATTCATCCAAACCTTTTGCAAACTCAAATATGAGACGCTAAATGCTGGACTAATAGTAAACAACAATAAAACCAAATACCTATTTTTTAACAGAAAAACAATCCACCCTGCTTACAGAAATACAGGAGAAGAACAGTTCAAACAACTAAATTCATTTAAATACTTAGGAACAATGGTAAATACTGACAACTCTCGTGAGGGAGAAATTAAAGAAAGAATACCAGTAGGAAATAGGGCATACCATGTTCAAAGAAAACTATTTTCATCAAAATTAGTATTCCAAAACGTCAAACTACAACTTTACAACACGTTAATTTGCCCAACAGTAACTTACGCCTCTGAAACATGGGTGCTTAAGGAAAACATGACAAACAGATGATTTATGAAAGATCATGAGGAAAATATGTGGTCCTAAAAGAACAGATGACTACTGGAGAATTAAAACTAATCAAGAAATAAAAGATACATTAAAAGGACAAAATATAATTGGGTTTATTAAAAACAAAGATTAAACTGGTTAGGCCATGTTGAACACATGGCTGAGGATATATTGTGCAGAAGATTAACAGATGGAAACCCATGTCTAAAAGACCAATTGGAAGACCTAAAACACGTTGGGAAGATGACATTTTAGAAGACATAAAGAGAATAAACATATGCAATTGGAAGAAAGTAGCACAGAATAGAGATAGTTGGAAGAAAGTGGTTGAGCAAGCTAGAACCGTGTATAGGTTGCAGCACTTTATAAGAAGAAGAATATGCTGTCCTCTTTCATCTGTTACATTTTGGCATCAGGTTGCTTATTAACGCAGCTATGCCACAGGTTCCTACAAAGATGAGTCATCATCACACCATCATACATGCACTGATTTTTGGAAATCTCTAGTCTGCAATGCCACCTACCTTATATAATAGTATCATTGCCTTGAAACCACTATATCGGTCTCCATGGTTACACAACATCATCGTTTCTGAGTGACATCACAGCCACGATAAGCCATGGGGCATTGATATACATCGTTATCTCTAGTTAACAGAAAATTGCGTTTGTTTCCAATTTTCTTTTCAGTGTTATTTGAGTAAATAAGCTCTAGTGAAATGTTACACAATGTTGAGCAAGTGGAAGCCTCTGATGCAACTAAAGTTGTGTTTCAATAATAGAACAAGAGTCCCATTTTCTTTTAATCTACTTTGGCAGGTTCTTGAGGTTACAAATTTTTAACGAACTTATATGGAAAAAATATTATTCATGTACAGTAACTGTTTCCTGGCTATAATTTATGCTCCAAATTCAACAATTTCTTTTATAACCTCAACAATTTAACATTCAAATTTCAATGGGTTTAATGCCAGGCATCCACAAATTTTCCAAAACTCTGAGTCTCTCCACAAATTCTAGGTACCAGAAGAGGACATAAATCAAGTCTGATTATAAGGGCCCACAATTATGGATTGACCTGTGAATGTCACTGTTCTGTAATGCTTCCTGCTCAGTGCACGTGAAGTGACACTATTTGCTACGCAAGGAAAAAACTGCAATAATTACAATGAAAATATCTTGTGATACCATACAACACTCAGGGGTTGGGAAACCAGGACCCTGGGATTTGTGTACCTCTGCCTTCTGCTACTATATTACCTGTGCATGTGGGTAAATAACAAAAAAAATAAATTAAAAAATAAAAAAACCGAAAGAAAAAAGAAAAGAAATGTCTCACCCTTTTTAGGAAACTTACTAAGTATTAAGTTTCAAGAAAATTGGTTCAGTGGTTCTCGAGTTGTTACATGCAGACTGCTGGGCGTACTGACGGGCGATCTGGAGGGAGGTGAACACTACTATACAGGCCCTGCTACAGTAACTGGGTAGGCTGGCTGTTCACCCAGGGCACTAAGCTGCAACGGGTACACACTTCCGTATTTTGTACACAATTATTATTAATTTCTAAACGAAGCAAAGCATGAATAGAGCTATACTGTTTTTAACACTATTGTTAACTGACATTTAATACACACTGTACTTTAATGTTCACGCATTTAATGCATTCCATGAGGGTGAGATGGGAGATGATATTGCTGAAATATTCCTCACTCAAACCTCCACCATATGGTAGCAGACGCAGTCAGAAGCTAATTTATCATCTTGATCACCACCACTGTTCAATAGTTACAATGAGTGAGCACTTAACAATGGAAATGCCACAACCCGAACTTGGAGCGTATGCCAATTCTAAGTGGTGGGCACCATGAGTTCTGCTGAGCCAGAGCGCTATCCCTCCTAAGGCCAACCTGTCTAAAACATAAAACTGTGACCTACGGCCACTCACAGACCGACTGTCATTTTGCCATGTACAAGTTGCAAGTTTGTAAACAGAAAATACGTGTTCTTCAAATTTAAATTTTTTTTTTTTACTTGGCAATATATCAGTCAAAACTGAATTATGCCAAACATGTCTACAACTGAAAAACCAACGGCACAAAGGACTGGGTGGATCCCAGAGCCAGGCTAGATTTTTCCAGAGATGCAAAAATATCTTATCCCTACCAGGATTTGAACTCTGAATACGCACAGCCTGTAGCTTAGTCACTGTAATGAATACACTATGCAGGCTCTCCGTTAACAGCTATGAGACGTGAACAACTGTAATGAACGAGAGACCGAGAAAAGCCATACATGAGAACATACAGGAAAATTTTCACTACAAAGGCAAAAAAGCATGCCATTATACAGGAAAACTATCACTGACTAAAATTATCACTTACAGTTTGGGACTAAGAAAATTTTATGAGTTCCATTTTTGATGCACAGAGTATAACTATTGACCTTAAAAAATTAGGTAACAATCACTCTGATGAAATTTCTGCAGAAGTAGAATACTTAAATTTCTGTAATTCAGACATACACCAGCTAAACCTATGGATAGTGATAGTTATTCACTGGCTTACAAAATGATTCTGGGAGACAAGGTACAAGTTCTAATCAGAGGATATGAAAAGACTTCTGTAATTTCACATGTTGCCAATTATGGAGGTAATGTGTAATTTAAAATTGCCACAGCTGATGGGAGGCACGGAAAACAAAAATAAGAAAATAAAACACCCACAGATACAAAATATGTAAAAGGGTTGTTCACTAAATATTTCCGTAAATGGCCCTGAAGATGATTCCGCCACGATATTAATGAAATCTGCGGTTTTCTGGGCTGTTACGCAGCGGTGAAATGTAGTTGAAAGTCAACGCTTCGGGAACTCCTGCTGGTTCCATCTTCATAGGTTGAATGATCAATGAAGAATGCCAAGTAACAGGTCAGTGAGTGGCCATACAGGGACTGGTATGGATGGTAACAGATTCTTGGCACAGAGAATGAAGGTCAAAAGGATATGGTCCCTGCACGTCAGAAGGAAAGACAGCGAGGTAAGGAGTTTACTTACTTACTCCATGGAGCAGAGTCCTTCTTGAGAAGCTAACCGGTTTACAGCTATTCAAGAAATTCCCACATTTTATGGAACCTGAAGGTTCATTAGCGCATTCACAAGTGCCTGCCACCTGTCCCTATCCTAAGCCAGCTCGAACCAATCCATGTCCCCAACATCCCACTTCCTGAAGATACACACAAGGTGAGACCCAAAAGTTTTTAGACAACTTCTTATATGGACATGATTTATTTTTATTCTTCAAAATACATTCCTCCTTGATCAATACATTTGTTTGCATGTTCCTTCAATTTCTTCACACCCTCCAGGAAAGCAGTTTTTGAAATGTTGTTAAGCTCCCTTGTCACTACACACTGAATTTCTTCCACTGTTTGAAAATGCTGCCATTTTAAGGAAAATTTTAACTTGGGGAAGAGAAAGTAGTCGGCGGGTGCAAGATCCGGCGAGTAAGATGGGTGGTGGAGAACAGTAACGTTCGTGTTCGCCAGAAACTTTACAATTGCAGCGATATGAGATGGCACGTTATCGTGAAGAAGGAACTACTCACTGGATTGGAATTTTGCCGTTCTAACTCATCGAATTCTCTTCAGTAGCCAATCCAAAACACCCATGTAGAATTCTGCATTTACTTTCTGCCCTTCAGGAACAAACTCTCAATGAATTATACACCTTCTGCATAGAAAAAAACAATTAACATCGTCTTCACTCGCGATTTTTGAAATTGCAGTTTCTTTGGTTTTGGAGAGATTTGCCCCACCACTCTGCACTCTGTCGTTTGGTGGCCGGATCGTAGGCGAAACATCATGTTTCGTCACCGGTAATGATATTTTCCCAAAAACGTTCATCTTGTCCCATTAAAAGAAGATCCTGGCAGTAAACAACGCATCCTTGTTTCTGCTCTGTGGTCAAGGCGTGAGGAACAAATCTCGCGCAGATCTTTCTTTTTCCCCAAGTCTTCGGTTTCAATCCGGCGAATTGTTTCCTTAGCAATATTCAAACGATCTGCAATCACTTGGAGAGTGGTACAATGGTCTTCTGTCAGCAGATGACAAACAGATTCCATGTTTTCATCTGTTCTGGCAGTTGAAGGACGACCAATTCTGGCATAGTCCTTCACGTCCTCCCTTCCATCTCGAAAGCGAGCATACCACCGATACACATTAGCATGACTCATGGCAGCGCTACCATAAGCCTTATTAATCAGTTTGATCGTTTCCACAGCACTTTCACCGGCTTTAACACAAAATTTAATTGTCACTCTCTGCTCCTCCATGACGCCGATGACAAGGCAAAAAATCTTCACTTGCAAAACAAGTTCGTACTCACAGACCACTGAACCAAAACTGTTGAAGCCTGGTCACGTGTTACATGAAGCATAGTACTATGTAGTTACGGTGTCGGCCGCTAGATGTAACGAACAGCACTCTTTTAAAACAACTCGTCTGTAAACTTTTGGGTTGCACCTTGTATTAATATTATCCTCCCATCTATGCCTAGGTCTTCCAATTGGTCTCTTTCCCTCAGGCTTCCCCACCAAAACCCTGTATAGGCCTCTACTCTCCCCATACATGCTACATGCCCCGCCCATCTCATTCTTCTCGATTTGATCACCCAAATAATATTGGGTGAGGAGTACAGATCATTAAGCTCCTCATTATGTAGTTTTCTCCACTCCCTGTTACCTTGGCCCTCTTAGGCCCAAATATTTTCAAAACCCTATTCTCAAACACCCTCAGTCTATATTCCTCCCAATAATGTGAGCGACCAACTTTCACACCTATACGCAACAACAGACAAAATTATAGTTCTGCATACCTTGATCTATAAATTTTTGGATAGCAAACTTGAAGACAAAAGATTCTGCACTTAATGACAGCAAGCATTCCTTGACTTAAATCTGCTCTTAATTCTTTCTGAATAGAATTTTGATTTGTTAAGGTTGTTCCCAAATATTTAAACTCTTCCACCTATGCAAAGGAACTATTATCAGTCTTTATACTGTGACTTCATCCTGCATCCTGATCTCAAGAAATGATCATGTACTTAGTCTTATCAGCATTTACTTCTAGTCCAATTTCCTTAATAGCAACTACTAAAGTTTCTGTGTTATTCTTTATAGTACTATGCTTCCGCCCAATATATCAAACTCGTCAGCACAAACCAGGAGATTATGTGTACCATCTAATTTCAAGCCCTCCTGGTCTACCTGAACCCTCCTAATAGCATACTCTAAAGCAAAGTTGAAAAGCAATCCTTGTTTCAAACCATTCCTAATGGGAAACATGTAAGACAAATTCTTGCCTACCCGTACTCTGCCATAGGTTTCATTCACATTTTTATTAGCCATACCAGATTCATGAGGATACCAAACTCAATAAGAATATTATACAAGACCTCCAACCTAAATGAATCATAAGCTTTCTTGAAGTCTATAGACAGCCGATGCACTGCTTCACTGTCTTCCCATTTCTTAAAGTATATAATAAATGCAGAATATATGACCAGTAGTTGACTTGTTGCGTCGGAATCCACGTTGTTGATTCCCAATAATATCCTCTGCATATGGAATGAATCTTGACAGGAGGATGTTGTATAAAATTTTGTACGTATTTGGCAAGAGTGATATGCCTTTATAATTACTACAATCTGTTTTATTGCCCAATAACTGAAGTAAGGAGTTTTGCTTTCTTAATTTGATGTCTTCCAAATCTCTGAACTTGATGTGGAAGTGTGCTATGCGTTATTTCACTCTTTCACCGCGATATGAAATCTTCGGTTTTCTGGGCGTTGGAAAACAGCTGAGCGCGGACGTTTCCAGGAACCCCTACTGGTCCCATCTTCATGTAGTCTCTACAATCCTACTGGCCTCCGTTCTCGTTGCCGAGAACCTATCACCACCCACATCAGTCTCTATGTGACCATACGCCCGCTTTTTTTTTATGCGTTCTTCTTTCATCATTCAACCTATGAAGATGGGACCAGTAGGACTTCCCAAAATGTCGGCACCCAACTACTTTTCAACGCTGCGTTTAACAGCTCACGAAACCGAAGATTGCAGCTCTGAAGATACTACTGGGATAATAAGCGAGACGTTCGCGGCCCCAGTCAACGTGGAAGGACTGAGTATTCAACCAGGGATTTCGAACAGATGCCAATATTTGTAGCCTAAAAGATACCACGATGGCTTCCCTATTGAAGTCACTTCGCCGACAATGTTTCGAGGAGAGCGATTCATCGATGGCGAGTGGAACTCTCAGTCGCAATCGGGCATGCGGCACATCATTCGCAACGTGTACAGGCATTGCCACTGACCTACACGATGCCCTGTGTATGCTGCTGTATCTGGTATGCCGGGACGTATCACAGTGCCACAGACCTGTGGCCCACGCCACTGACGCCGGTCGGTATGGGAGGAAATGTACCTGCCACGCCGGGATGTCTGAAGCCCGTGCACAACGACCTACGTCCCATCGGCAACATAAAACAGTTCACTGCGAGACACGGGACAGACGGTTTGCAGGCATGTAGCCGGCTGCAGACGAACGCAAAAATAGACATAAAGTATAGTACGCATATAAATACAACGTACGTGTGTTCGGTACTGTATATCTGTACCACCACAGACCCTTACTTTTTTCGACGAAGCAGAAATCGACCGCCCGACACGACACACTTCACAAGCTCCTACTGAGAAAATCTCTTCGGATCACGTAAGATCGAGACAGATTTTTGTATGCCTTACTCCGTACAGATTATAAAAAATGACGAACTTATACATGGAACGGCTTTCACATAATTACAACATTATAATTTTATGCTTATCGACTTTGATGTAATTTAGAATTTTAATATTTTCATCACTGGAATGGGGGTAACGCAGTACTTATATTAGCGTGTTGGGTTTATATTCCTTTGTTCTAAGAAATTCCCTAAGGATGGCACGCGGGTGCCGAAACATGTATATGTTTAATACTTGACATGAATTGTATTTTATTAAGTGCATTTGTTGGTTAATGGATTAAACACGCTCACAATATGTAATACTTTTTGCTTATCCACAGCAACAGTGGTTACGCGAACGCGCCACAATGTAGCGTTATACGTTCATTTCCTGTCTTGTGAATGCTATTACAAATACAGTATCGGACGAAAGTTTCTTTCAGAACACACGTAAAACATACGGCTTTAGATGACAGCTCTTCAGCACACTCCAAATCCATGCTGTTCTAGGCGAACGCTTCCCTCAGCACGTGTCAAAACTACATCGTTCTAAATGAAAATCTCCACCAGCATATTCCACACGAAACGGCCCTACACAAACATCTACCAAAGAACGTTCCTTCACCAAGGCACCAACCGTATCCCTTAGCGACTTCCAGTCGACTGAACACGCCTCTTAGCCAGAAGATCCTTCTAATACGGACATAAACAGCCTCCTCCGCAGGTTCCTAAAATGCTGGCATCTCTGTCACAGAATGCCAGCAAGCAACTTACATGGGAATGCGCCAGAAGCTCCTTCATGATAAAGTTGTCGTATATTTCCCGTGCTTGCTTCCTCCTCTCCTCCAAGCACTCCTGCTTCTCGTACTGTTTGATCTGCAACAAATCAATAGTGTCGATGTCAACGTCGTCAACATTTAACACCCTCCATTGACAGCAGTCTGTACGGATTACAAATTACTGTCATACTTCTAGTGCAGAGTATTAAAACTCTTAGTTACTTGCATTCTGCAGATAAAGGGGTGATATTTCACACCATAAAGAAGATGCGGCAGTTTGTCAGTAAATACAAGTGAACCCATTTCTTTAAAACGGAATCACAGGTGGCATGAACACGTCCATTTGGAGCAGGTTTCCGTTTAACAGATGTACTTCTACATAGAAATACTGCAAAGTACAAGCCACTCGAATTACGACCAAGAACACAAGGTAGAAATTCAAGCCACATCTGCAAACTACAGTGTTAGGGAGTAATATACCTACACGTTTCCATTTTATATTCATTCATTCGTGCTTTCCCTTTGTTTCACGTTCTCTCTCCTGCCAGAGGTGCGTGCAATTTTCTTCTTCCTCTTTCATTCATTCGGTCATTCATTAAAGAACATCTTCCGTTCTTTTCGTATTTTCAATCTACGCGTCAGCTTCGTTTCGTTACATGACCTTTGTACTGACTCTCACTCAGCATTCGTGAGAACGGAGACATTTTCCTACAAACGCAGTTTTTTCTTTAAATCAGATTCCGTTAGAAAAAGGTACACGTTTATTTATCCTCATATCGATAACACTTCATATCACAAATTAATTCATGTATATGACAGATACCTACAAGTAAAATATCACAGAAACATCTGTAGTTAAAATCAACGAATTCTTTCTTCAGGTTTGGTACGCTACGCACAATCTTTTCCTTCTCCCAAGACCGCAGCTCCCCTGCAACTTCCTATCCAATCTTCTACTTGTCACGGCTACAACTGCATCTGTCTCTCAGCTACAGCAGTCCCTTCCGTGTTTTAAACTTTAGGCGGCTCGCAAAGCAGTTGCGAAAAGCGACTAACAGACCCGTCATGTTTATGCGGCCGTCCGTCCTTCCATACGGAACAACACGACTCCAGCCGGACGCATTTGCATGAAACTCCGTTTGTACTAAAATTTGTTGACACATTCCGGTTATAGTTAAAATGGGGGAAAAAACAACAGACACTACACACGTTGGCTTACGTACATTTAAGATCTCTCGTCGTGAACGGTTCTTATAATCGGGACAAAACATGTTCTCTGTCAGGTACCATCTGACATCGAAGAAAAAGCTGACAATCGAAACATGTAAATCAAGCAGGATAAATATCTCGCCGTTTCCGTGACAACGATTGTAATCGATTTTGCTACGATGGAAAGTACATGTACAATGCTAAAAGGCGGATCTAATAAACTCGCGTTATCAGAATTTTCACTGAACGCAGCCACAAATTTAAATTTAGGGGCAACCAACAACGAACGTGCCATAACTCTTCCGCTATGCTGACATTTCCGCCCAATGTGTCTATGTTGTCCAGCTGCACCCACACTGGGTCACAAACAACTTGGCAGTGTTCTCGCTACTGTAACCCAAAATCAACAAAGACATCCTACCGGTCATTTATGCAACTCATTCTTTTCGTTTGCATTCACCGGTCGAAACATTTCCTTCCTACGCAGAAGCCACATATAATGCATACAATTAGGGGCCATTCGATTAAAAATCTACTAACGTTTTTCATAAAATACCTTGCAGGCACTTCGTCTAATTTTCACTTCGCGATACGGATCATTACCAAACACAATTCCACACACATACGGCAGGTTATTTGCCGGCTTTTCAGCTGGCTTTCAGATTGTTAATAATTACAGTACTTTATCTGTCCGCAATAAATCCCTGCATCTGTTCCACTTTCGACACTGCATCGCGTTGTCCAGGAAAGCATCTTCACTCCCTGTTTGTAAATAACTCCATGCAGCAGAGCCCTTCTTAAAACGCTAACAGCTCCGCAGCTAGTCAAAATATTCACCCTATACTGTGGAAGAGGAAATCTATTACTGTGTTCACAACAGCCTCACACTTACCCCATCCTAGGCCATACAAATCGTGTCGACGCCCTCCCACCCTATTCCTTTAAGATTCATTTTAATATCACCCTACCACCTACGCCTAGGTCCTCAAAGTAGTTATGCCTTCAAGTTTCCCCACCAAAACCATGTATTACTTTCTTTCCTCCCGTCCCATGCACACCACATGCCCCATTCATCCCAGCCTCCGCAATTTGATCACCTCGTAATACGTGGTGGAGTACAAATTGTGAAGATCCTCACTATGCAATTTACTTCAGCCTTCCGTCCACTTCCTCACTCCTAGGCCTAAGTATCTTCCTCAGCAGCCTGTTCTCTATCACCCTCAACGAACGTTCTTCCCTCAATGCGACAGACCAAGTTTCACGCAATTATAGAACGGAAAAATTACATAAATTGTAATCTTAATTTTTAAACAGCAAACAGGCAAGACATTCTGAACCGAACGGTAGCGAGCATATTGACATTAGTCAAAACATCCTGCTAATTAACAACAAAGATTTACGTAAGCACGCAATTTAAACTGAAGTTGTTATGTATAATACTCTCATACAGTTTTGATCCAGAGGTGGAAATTGCAGATGCTATTAACGTTTATGACAGTGGGGAACTTAAATGTTATACATTGTGTTCTGCTTGTATTCGGTGTTAATGAGAACGGTATACACTCGACAGTTTAACTTTTTTTATGCAAATGAGAGGTTTTTGTGGCGAAAGGGCAGAACAGAATTTGCATTCAGTTTTTTGAAAGCGACACCCTGAAGAAAACCGAAGGGCATAGGGATATCAGCGGATGAATCAGGCCGTATCTTGCTGTGTGCTGTCTTCAAAGAAACTCACTTTGCAACTCGGAATAAATCAATGACTACAATACGCCATGGCGCATATGGTAAAAGCGTATTCCACATTACAGTACACTTTTCCACACTTGGTTCTAGAAGCCAAATTCAAAAGATTTGGCCGTATTTTACTAAGACATTGATCACACCGTACAAACAACGTACTTAACGTACACATTCGTCTCAGACAAGTTTTGAAAGAGCATTACCCGGTACCCCACTTCAGCATCCCGCATATTTTCTTGCTAATTCTATTTTTTCATCTCTTTCGTGTGGTGCAGATTTCGGCTTCCCGGAAACAAAAATCAATACCTGAAGCTGGTTCTCATCAATTGAGGTCAGTGAACCGATACGATGTGCACCGCAGCACAAGGGGAAAATACACTTCAGTATCATACTTCTAGTCATCCACAGCAAAGGCCTACTAGCATACCTGTACGAGTGATAGTAAAGCCGCTCCAGTGCTTAACTAAGCAGCATGCCATGAAGACATATGGTATGGCGGTATAGATTTACATAATCGTAACCTCGGTACGCTATGGGCCGACATCCCGTCATTTTAACCTGGTAACGTATCGTCGGTACCCACTACACAGGAGGATGTGTGGGTCCCAAAGCTGCTGTATACGTTTTGGCGAACACACAAATCTATATACTTTCGAGGTACAAACGAGGACATTGCGGGACGACGCACAAACGACAACAGCATGGTCGGTGTACACTACGTCGGTGCACTCTGAAGGACACGCTACATTAAGAATTTCTTGAAAGGAACAGAAACTGTATGACTGCTAAAGGGTCTACAAGGTCCATCCTCTACTGGTAGATACAGCAGATTAGATAAAAGATGAACACCCTCACATAAGCCTACGTCTGGCAAAATGGCTACCTTTTAATTATATTAATTAGCCTACACGGTGGGCCTGATAACAGTCGAATTTCAGTGTGGTTGCTGGTGGGAACTACGTACTTGACTCTAGTCGTTTTCTTCAATTCCCACACTTCGTGATGCCTCTCACAGGACACACACTTTGAAAATGCCTGTAGGTATTACACGAGTGTTCCCAAAGTATGACCTTATTCCACGTCGAGTGAATTCATATGCGACAGGCCTACTTTTGTCACCGCATCCCTTCACAGCATGAAACTCAGCAGGCGCTATCGAAGATTTGATAGAAGAAGAGAGAAGGTCATGCCCATAATGAGAGAGGGGACATGCTTTCCACACGTGTTCTTGGCGAATTTGTACTTCTCCAAGTTTGACGTTAATTCACTACACGTGATTATCTATTTCTGTGCTTCTTCCGTTACATCCACTGTGCGTTAAATTATTACAGTACAAAACGAAACTCGCAAGTTAGGACACGAACGCACACGTTAACAATTCCAGCACGTTCGGTCTAGTGCGCTAGGGATGCGTGCAGATTGGCATGCAGGTCTCCGTTACTGCTGTCCGATTTTAACCTACATTGGAATATGTCGAGTTTTTTTTTAACTTCTCAACATTACATGCCATTAAAAAGCATTCAGCGGTTCTCAAGTGACAGTACGGGCATATGGAGATACAGGCACACCAATTAGCTAATAGGCGTACTTCTGCTTCAAGTTGTCGTTGTGAAAGAACAAAATGGCACCGGGTGCAGGAACCTCTGAACATTCACTCTTCAGGGATGTTGAATGCCGTGTCGGGTAAAGAGTTCCCGACGTCTCGAATTATCGTAGCGCCTTCATCTTCGGGGTCAAGCACTCCAAAGAAGTGTTATTCTACTTGTTGCATTCCGCTGTTATTTACAAAATTGATGACAAACAATCAACAAATTAATTTCATGTATCTTTTTTCATCAAAATGTTGAAGGTTCTGGGACGAGAGAAGTCGGATTTTATGTTGCTATTTGCTCCATGTAATTTATTTAATTGAGACATAGCTTAATGGCTTGTTAGGATAACGACATTATTTTCCGAGTTCTACACTGTTTTCCCTTCCGACAAATTGTGTACAAGTACAAAGAGTGGTGCTGAAGGTTTAACAGTCGTATCAACAAGAGTTCTTGCCTGTAAACGCAGGTACAATTTACAATTTTATGACGACTGTATAGGGCTGAAATCCCCGCCTATGAAGGCCTTAAGCTTACTTACTGGAACTCTTCTTCTAAACATAAAACTACTACGAATTATTTCTGCTTTTAGAAAACAAGTCGCATACTAAAAAGTGGGGAGCTATTTTCATTGGTGACTTTTTAACACTCCTCGTCTTGATTGGGAACGCGGTTTGTAACTGGCCGTCACTCTTATTCAAAACTTAAGGGGCATACGATTTACATCTCAACGTGTCTTAGTGGCTTTAGGCCACTGATACTGTTCACTGCAGTAATATGCTAACTTTTAGTGACTTTACTCTTACAGCCTAACATTGTAAAGCCTGATGCATATCGCTTGCATTCGGTTACTGACACTGCTTTACCATTTTAAGTTTGTGCTCAAAATTGTGGGTATTCCCACAGAGAATTCACCTCAGCGGATTCGGTCTTTTTATACAGTAAGCATCTGTTTTATTCACGGTAGGTCTTGAGTGTATAACTACATCTCCGTGGACGCCTGAGTCGCCAGCCTCGTTTCTGCTGTTCAAGATACTAGAACGGGCAATTCTCCGTGGCTTAATCAGAAAGTCTAAATTTCCCCCTCGGCTTTCTACCTCTTTCAGGAATTTGCACACAGAAAAATTTATTTCATATATGCTTTAAAACAGACCTTTTTACAGTAAATTTTGTTTTTCCACTAAAGTCAAAGATGCTACTATCAAGTGTAACGGTGCCAAGTCTGGGCTGTTCGGAGGGTGCTCGAGACACTCCCATCCAAAATGCTGCAACAAAGCTGCCATCTGTGGGGTGTGTGGGGTCTTGGCACCAAGTGACTCATCTTTCCGGCCCTCTGCAGTAGCATCTTGGTGGTCACAGATACCAAACTGATGCATAAGTTTCAAAGGCTGTCTCACAGTGGTTCCGTTCGCACAGCCCATAGTTCTGTGATGAAGGCATACCTTCTCCTGATAACATGCTGTGACAAATGTATGAACCCTCAGGATGACTATATGGAAAAGTAGGCCATTGTTCTCTTCTCTCGTGAGGAATGTTATTATGAACAAAAAGATGCCGCATAAGCAAGTATTTATTTACTTTGTCATATTTTCCGATAGACCCTCGTATGAAAAAATGTATGCGCCAGACCTGTTCAAACTCTACTGAATAGTGTATAAATACAGCAGCAAGATTATCAACATATTAAACATTTTTTCGATTCTTTCGCTGCTGTCTCAATATAGAAGGAAAACCAATCAAAAACTTAATTTTCGGAGGTAGCTCTCAAAACAAACGAACGTGGGCAAACGTAATGCGTACAAATTGAATTCGGGAACTATATGAAGAAGAATACAACAGGCATACATAATCGAGTAAATATTCTAACTGCTATGCAGCTCGCGCTTGGAATAGAAACCTCTCACTTTGTTTGGTGTGAACCGTTAGACAAAGAGATTTTATCAACCGGTACTCAGGCAAGACAACAATTGGATGAAGATAGAAGAAAACGCTGCAAATTTCAGAACCCACCAGACTGGCACAGGAGCCTGTAATGTCACACCAAACTACGAAGGCCGTGAACAAGCAGACAGCATATGCTTGCAAGGAAATACAGACAAGCAACACGTTCCACGACAAGAACACGGAGATAAAAAGCCGAATCATACGGAGCCAGCTGACATCCTAACACCCTTCCTTTGTAAGACATAATCGAGCACTAAACTCCCTTCTTCGTGTGGTCCTCTGAAGTAGCATATTCCATCAAAATTTGCAATGAAAATGCGAACATGGATTACTAGTTTCTCCTGTGCGAAAGATGTAGAATATCAGATGAATACCACGAAGTACCATGTTATGTACTGTCAGTTCCTTCTTTACCTCAGACTGAAAAAACGATATTTGAGAAAATAACCATTTATAATAAAAAAAAATTTTAAAGAAGACTTTTATAACCACTACTCAGACACCAGTACTCCTGTAGGGAGGCAGGAGGATGCCACCAAATTTCCGCCAGTTCACCTGTCCTCGTTGATTTAAATTTCTATTCCAACGATGATGTTTAAGAGTTTTGGCAACAGCGGATCAAATGAATGGTTCTGAAAATATGAACACACTTTCGTTTAGCATATCTACTTAATACTCACTTCTTCGTAGAATCTGAGTTGCGGAACAGGCTCTTCTGCCATCGTCTCGCAGAAGTCTTTGAACAACAGATACCCTGAAACAACGAAAAAAAAAACGATCAAAACTCCCGTGGAGTGCTTATATTTGTGGGAGTATATAATTACCAGTCTGGTTGTTGCAGATACAGCCAGACTACATGGAAAGTTAAACAACAGACATATAGTTCTATGGCACTTCACCGAAGTCACAAAATACTTTCTCTTGCATCTCCTCAAACACTGCGCAAGTAACGCCATTCAAACCGCAAATTAATTTATCCTTTGTGGTATTATGCTCTCTCTCTCTGAATAAGATAATATCAGCAGCACATACCGCTAGCAGATGTGTTCAGTGCGATTACATTACCTACAAACTGACAAATGATTCAACTCTGTTGCATTGTTAATGTCATTATGATATGATGCAGAATATAACGCAGCTCAGTAAATAATCAGAGCAACTGCATGTTACCAATAACATTTTCTAAAATCAAGTTGCTATTTGCGTTACACTAAGGAAAGAATTCCGTATTCTCCTATTTGTTAAGGGGCTTACTATTGAGACCAGATAAAAGGAACTGTCACGAAGGAAATTTATGCACTTTATGTATTGTACGGTCGGAGAATTTTCATTTGTGCTTAGCTTATGTATGTTGATATGGTGGAAAATCGCATACATTGCATAACGAGGAACTTCATAATTTGCGCCCTTCGCCATGTATTATTTCGGGACCAGATCAAGGAGATGAAACGGGAGGGGCATTTGGCACGTTTGGGGAAAAGAGAAACGCACTTTTGGTGGGGAAATCTGAAGAAGGGGAATGTAGCACGTGTGGGGGAGAAGAGGGTTTTGGTGGGAAAACCTGAGGGAAAAAGACCATTCGGAAAACCCAGGCGTAGTGGGAAGATAATAAGATGGATCTTCAGGAAAAGGGGTGTGGGGGCATTGACTGGATCGATCTGGCTCAGGATTGGGAGAGGTGACGGGCACTTGTGAATGCGGTAATGAACCTGCGGGTTTCATAAAATGCGGGGAATTTGACTATCTGAGAATCGGTTAGCTTCTAAGGAGGACTCTTTTCCATAGAGTAAGTTATCTGCAGAATGACGATCACTTGAAGACATAGGGATGATAACATTAAAATAGACGTAAAAAAATACGTTAGGTAGCCGTGGATTGATTTCATCTGCCTCAGGATAGGAACAAGCAGCGAGCTCTTATAAACCCCGCATGAAACTTCCGGTTCTATTAAATGCGCGGAATATCTTTACTAGTGAGGAACTAACTACTACCGTCGCATGAAGAACTCTTGCACCATGACTTCGTTAGGTTTCAAAGCAGCCTATATATCTTGTTATAACTCGTTTTCATAACGGACCAGTGATTAAAAGTGACACTTGAAACTTCGTTTTCCGCTACACGTGTGTGTGTTACAATAGATTCATTCGCCAATAAAGAAAAAAACCTACCGACTACTGTCATGTAGATCCCCAGTATTTAAATGCATAGAAATCCGTAAGTTTCGGAAACGAAACGTCTGGACGGACGGACCCAACAACGACCTGCGGTCAAATGTTCATTTTAGGCCTTATTTCGGAGATCCCATACATGAATTTAAAAATAGGTAATGCACGTATTACATAACAACGAGGCTCGTTCGCGTAATCACTGCAGCCATGGAAAAAGCAGTAAGTAATACAAATTCTCACTGTGTCTCTAGCATTAGTTATCCAGCATGCAAAGGGCATGCGCCGTATTATATTGTCACCTGTGGCCCGTTATGACTACCATATTATTCCAACCTATCTCGCTCTACCACAATTTTCTACATTATCTCAGGAACGGCACAATTTTCGGAAACAAATTATTGAATATAAAATGCGTGTTTCTATTTTCTGTACAACTTTTGTCAGAAATATTTCTCATTCTACGAAGAATTCAGCGAGATATTATCATAAATTTACACACATCGTCACGTAAGTACCCCCTAATCTTGTCAGATTTTAATAAAACTTGAATTCTGTTGACAGATTTTCGAAAAACACTCAAATATCAAAATTCGTGACAATCCGTCCAGTGGGAGCCCAGCTGTTCCATGCGGACAGACGACGGACGGACAGACAAGACAAAGGTAATAGTCGCTTTTCGCAATTTGTGTAAAAGCCTAAAAATGCCCAACATCCACTCGTAATATCGCCTCTCTCTAAAAGACCAAAATTAGACGAGGTAAATATCCTGTGCATTTTCTTCGTGTCTTGCGCACTGCTCTTTACACATACCTACTTCCACCAACACTCCAATTGTTAACATCGGGTTTTCTGAACAGGTCAATTGGTCGATTAATACAGAACATAAATTCTGGACCTCTTAATAGGCAAGAGAAAAGAGTTTAGAACCACAACAAAAGCATGAAAGCACCATTGTATTGCTGTGACAACCAACAACATGCCGACTGTAAGGGCACAATACTCTAGATCCGAACGTTTTCACTGCAATCGGTGTTGTGTACACCACGAAGTAACTAAACGCACCAGCCCATGAGAAAGGAGACGATTCCCTAGCAGAACTTCAAATTAAAGAGTTTTACTAATAACAACAGCTCACAGTCCGTTTCACCTATTCTCATATTTACAACTGGCGTTCTGAATGACAGTCTTAACGTTATTTCCCACCTCCCTGTAGATCTCTCACGTGGCTCAGCCAGTTATCACGTCTTGGCAGCGCGATGGATGAGGTACTCCAGAAGAACAAATACCTCTTTCACGTAACTCTGCCAAGAGGTCTCCCCATTAAAATTGGATGTACATTCTTTCTCTCCCACATGCTAGTAATTATGGGCACGCCACAAGAAGGCACAGCCTGTAGTGGTGAACGAGAGGGTAAATAAACACTGGGCTTGTAGAGAAAGGCACCAACACGCAAAAATACCGCATGTAGTCTGACGGCGGGCATATTAAGCACGGTCTTTCAGATTCCCCATCATTCTTCTTTTTACTTCATTCAATTTCCATATTTGTGAACTTGCAGATCCTTTATCACCTGGAATCCGAACCCGGATCCATGATATAGAGTTTCTGTTCGGTGTACGAAGTCAAGAGAGAGGAGAAACTGGCATTTGATCCTTGCCTCGTAACACAGCGGGTCCGCTGATACCAAAACGACATTGAGAATACATTTTGCGAATAAGGTCATATGTTGTCTGCATGCCCGCCAAGTTATCATGAATCAAATTATCGGAAGCCACTATCACTATCACTAGCAGCAGTTTCAATGATCGAGCCAAACCGCGTATTCTAGCACCATTAGAAACTCCGACAACGAAACATGACACGTAGAAGTGCAGTTTCGTTACAGCTTCAAGTATTGTAATAAATGTCTGTCCCACCGAATTTGAGACACTATGTTCCAGTCACGCTTCCATGGAAGGAGGAAGTATAAGGGTGGGGCTTACGGTGATAAACTGTTTTCCATCTTGACTGGGTAGACGAAGCACTAACATAACATCAGAAAGCGCAGAATAAAGCGTCACCTTCACATAAGAATCTGGACACGATGACTTCTACAGTTCCATCTGGCAGACCTACCTGTATTAAAACATGTCGACGATCCCCTTATCCAATCATAGTAAAGGGTGAATAAGAGACCAATAACCAAACTACATTCAAATTTGGTAACTCGCGAACTGAAAATCGAAGCCCAATATGTTTGTAGAGGGACGCCAGCGACAACTGCAGAATTAAATTCGAAGTGAAAAGTTAAAGTCTCTCTTTTAGTTATTCGGGTTTAATCCAGATTTCTAAAAACAAAACATATCCTCAGATACTACCATAACCCAGAAAAATCTTTCATTAACTTGTTCGTATATATGTACAGTTGTCTTGAGTGTTCGGTATGCTAAGTACGACTATCGCGAAACTATGTTAGACAAATGTCATTAAACAACAACCAATGTGGAAGTTACTGTTCCATATGTAAAGGAATCGTTTGCAATCGAGTAGCGAATGGAAGTTTGTGTAAAATTCCTGAGGCATCCTTTGACAGAAGAAAGACTGGAAATGTGGCCCTAAATTCCAATTTTTGTAACGCCGTCAATGTTGCGTCGTGCAATTCCTATCTGCACGTAAATAAGTTTTGACAAATTATTACCGTATAATATGATCAATGGAAAAGTAAACAGTGTTGAACTCAATTCGAAGAGTAAAAGTGGGAGATTAATTTACAGTGATTACGCCTAAATACACTTTTACGTGGTTCATGTATTTGAAATTAACACGACTGTAAAAAATATTACCTAAGTTCACGGGGGAAAATTATTTTCATATCCTCACCCCAATGATCACCAAATCGCCTTCTTTTTGGTACAGAAGTTAAACGTGCAAAATATTTTCCACAATTCGTGGCCATACTCAGTGACATTCACATTTCTTTCTCAACAGTGAATTATGCTACTCGTACATCATACGGCACAATTTCAAACACAAAGTGCAGGTGTACTACCACATAAGTTATTACGGCGTTTGAAGGACATAATATGAACACGAAAAGATATATACACGGACACAATCTATTACAATGGCACAGCTGTCCCTGTGCACATTACGAAGGAAAATGCATATGGGTAAGCGCAGCTATACCTACACTATTCTGTAAGCTCGGCACTTAGATGAAGTAGAGCGATCAGCTTCTCGCACCGGCTGCTATGGGACACCACAGCCGGTCTGGCCGCTTTGGTGAACAGATTAAGTCTTACTCCTGCCGGGAATCGAACCACATTTTCTTGGACGTCCAGCCACTTGCTTTATATAGCACGGTTAAATTTTCTCACGTAAGTTTGCTTTTTACATGGCAACGACTGTGAAATAACTAAATCAGGCGTCGCACGACCTAAATTCTTAATCTCAGTCAACGCGCTGAGAATTCATCGCGGGAAAAAAAATGACATGCCAATACTTCACACTGTTCTTCACGTTTATCTTCAAACTGAAACTACTACAATTAACACATTCACAAATATAACTTTTAAAACAGCTACGTAACAGTGGTTATCAAAATGCCAGCGTTTGAAATGTTAGAAAAGGTAATCAGATATAATCACAGGAGTAGCTTGGCTAACAAGAGTGGGGGGGGGGGGTTAATCGCCGATGGCTATTATTAGAAGTCAAGTCAATGAGTCACGTTATAAAGAGAGGGAAGATTGTTTTGAACCAGTCTTTAAAACACATACACTCCTTTCCCCCAATCTTTTTATTTGCCCTTCCACTACGTAGCCAAAAAAATATTCTTAGGTATAAAAATATTGGAGGGACATCCCCCGCCCCCCTCCGAAGTTACGCCTACAGATTTAAGAAGTCATCCTTGAAAAAATGTCTGGCTCGCTGTCCCTCACACCATTTGCCCTACCTGTGCTGCCCCACCGCGCAGTCTGCGTAGGGCACAGCCCGCTCGCCTTTCTGTTCTCCGCAGCCTGTACAGTCCGTCACGAGTACTTGAATTTAATATGACTTCCTTCATATCTTTTAAAAATATATACGTATTTCCTAACAAGAACTTTTATTCAGATACTTAGTTCAACTTTTCTCCTTACTCCTGCAGCCGTCACAAGGGCGGGCCGCCCCGGGTCCAGTCAATCCCAGAGGTATGCAGTATTATTAGCACCAAGGTAAGACACAAATATCACTGTCATTCTACAGGAATTTAAGGAAGGGGGTTGGGGGGGGCCGAAGGTCGTTCAGAAAGGCAAATAATCGAATTGAAAGCCGGATGTGAAATCCCGATACAAGATCTTCCAAATTGTGTATAACTATCAAGTTAGCCAGCAAACCATTTTACTGCCACATCAGATAGTCCAGTAAGCGTAGGAAAATACGGACCAGACTTACACAGTAAGTCCTGCTAAATTAGAGATGTTAAGTTCATTCCTCGACAGAACTCAGTACGCAAGTCTGATATTAAGGGTGACTGAACAGTGGTGGCTGGGATGTAAATGCGTGTCATGTGGAGCTCATAAAAATACTAGTACTTTACACAGATAATTACTTGTCATGTGACAACATAAACATACAATGTTGACAGTGACAGTTAAGGAACGGGTTTAAGCAGAACGTATTTCAGAAGTGTACACTAGGTCCAAGGAGGTCCTGCACAAACCGGGTTACAACTAATTACGCTGGTCAACAAAGATTTTGACCCATGAAGAAAAATGTCCATTTCTGATGTATTTTTGGACGCTCAATTCGAATATGTTTCCAGAATTTTCTCTATCACCCACATCTTTTGCGTTGCATCAGACTATGTGGCCGCACACACCTACATATGTGAGTCAATGAGGGCCTGTAAGACGTAGTCAGGACATGATGTAACAAGCCTACTGTCACGTGTCATACTCGTGTGACTAACAGTCCTCTGCAGATTGCTGGCCAGAGCTCAGTGTGTTATCGTCTCAGAAGTACGTAATGTTTGTTCCGCCATAAAAATGCCAAGAAAGTGCGTAAATTCATTGGATGCATTCTGCTACATCTGCGGTGAGGTGGCATTTAAATCCCGAAGACGGTCTTTCACACCCCTGATTAAGAAATACCGTGAGCATTATTTCGGTTGCAAAGTGGGAGATCAGGACAAGAGTTGGGCTCCCCATTTTTGTTGTGTGATATGTGCCAAACGTCTCGCGAAATGGGCAAAAGGTTCACGCTGTAGCCTTTCGCCATTCCTACGATTTGGAGACAGCCCACGGACCGTGTTTCAGATTGTTACTTCTGCCTGACCAGTATCACTGGTGTAACAGTAAAGTCCAAACACACTGTTCAGTATCCAAATTTACCATCTGCGATGAGACCAGTACCTCACAGTGCGGAGTTACCAGTGCCAAAACCTCCAACAAACATGACGCTAAGTGACAGTGAGTGAAGTGATAAAGATGTAGGGCAAGCTAACAACAGTATGGATTGTGATCCAACTTTTGCAAGAGCCAGTTCTTCCAATTAACCACACCTGCTGACTCAAGGGGACCTGAATGAAATCGTCCGCGATTTGAGCCTGTCAAAGAAGCAAGCTGAACTTTTAGGCTCCAGGTTAAAAGGCTGGAATCTTATGCGCCATGACACTAAGGTGTGTTTTTACCGTGGGCGCCATGAAGAATTCAAGGATCTCTTCTCGCAGGAAGATGGTGTAGTGATTTGCAATGATTTTTGTTCCGTTATGGAAGTTCTTGGCCATGAATTTAACCCAGATCAGTAGCGCTTGTTCACTGATTCGTCAAAAGTGAGCTTGAAGGTGGTTATACTCCACAACGGAAATAAATTCCCCTCCGTTCCTCTGGCTCACGCAGCCAACATGAAGGAAAGTTATGAGAGCATGAAGCTACTGTTGGGAAAGACTAAGTACGACGAATTTTAGTGGAAGGTATGTGGTGATCTCAAGGTTGTAGCACTGTTACTCGGAATGCAACTCGGGTACACAAAATACTGCTGTTTCCTGTGTGAGTGGGACAGCCGGGGCAAGAAGAATCACTATGTAATTAAACTGTGGCCTAAACGAACATCACTGACGCCAGGGGAGAAAAATGTCGTCAATCCTCCTCTTGTTCTTCCGGAGAACAATTTTCCGCCCCCCAAGTAGACATAAAGCTGGGCCTAATGAAAAACTTTGTGAAAGGTATGGATAAAACCGGCCATGGATTCGAATATTTGAGGAATAAGTTCCCAAATGTGACGCAAAAGCAAGGAAGGTATATTTACAGGACCCCAGATCAGGGAACGGATGCAAGAAGAACAGTTCGATGAAGACCTGACTGAGACTGAAAGAAAGGCATGGTTGTCTTTTAAGAGGATATGCAAGGACTTCTTATGAAATCACAAAGCAGCGAACTATCAGGATGTTGTGCAGGACCTGTTGACTTCCAACAAAGCTATGGGATGCAATATGAGTCTGAAAATCCACTTTCTGGAGTCCCACTTGGATTTTTTTCCAGAAAATCTCGGCGAAGTCAGTGACGAACACGGTGAAAGATTTCACCAAGACATTTTGGCTATGGAAAAGCGATACCAAGGGAAGTGGACCTCAAGTACGTTGACAGACTATTGCTGGACACTGAAGAGGTATGTACCTGAAGCCAATTACCGGCGAAAGTCATACGCCTCTATATTTTAGAAGTTTCAGTAGTACGTAAAGTACTATTTTGCACAAATACAGTCCTCTGTATCTTTGAAATTCTGCCTTACAGAAAAATTCGGTATACATATCTGAATTGAGCATAAAAAGGACTGATAAGTTCACCTATTAAAGTTCGTGGGCCAAAAAAAAAAAGTTAAATTTTGTTGTCCAGTGTTATCATCAGACAACAATCTCATTTAGCGAGATCGGAAACCCTCCCTCAAATCATCTGGTGGTGGCAACTATATGACACTGACCATTACTTCTTGTACTCCGCGGACGAACCATTACAATATAAACAATAACACTAAAGCCATAACCCGTCTTCTGAGTTAAATAACCGAAAAGAAACACAGCTTGCATTCTTACATCAACGTTTCATCCAGTACGGCTGTCACGAATAAGTTTTTCTGGTACGAAAGAGTGGCTTTTCGTCGACGATCCATGACATGGTTGTAGGCTCACAGTCGGTCTTCAGTGTGCCGTTCGTTGCAAAAGTGTTCAACGTGTGGAGACGAGAGTGTTTCAATGTGTAACAAGCACTGGATTTTACAGGCCCGTCCCAAAAATGATATTCCAGTTTTATTTTCGAGATAACAAAAATCGCCGCGTCACGCTTTGCCCCAAGCAACCCAATAGCCGCAATAAAGTTACCATTTGCAGCTGATAAGGATAAAAAGCGATATACTCATATTAAACAGAACCCGATGTCAGTAATACCAAGAAATCTTGACGTGGTCGAATAGTATAGAGGGTCGTGTCAATTGATTATGCACACCATACACCGAAGAGGTGAAAACTGTTGTTGAGAATTGCTTTAAATTAACACACTCATCGCACTGTCGCTCAGTAGATACAACATTAGGTGTAAGGGGTTTCTGCAGTTTTTAGGATAGTATCAGTAGGTTTTCATTTATGAAATTGTATTTTATGTTTCATATATATACCTACCGCCTACTACTATCAACAACAAACTTTTAAACAATACGAAATAAATATCGAGAAAGCGTGCAGTCATGTTACTGTTGTGTGTCATTTCAGAGTTCCTGCAATCGGGTGACAGCTGCACGTTGTCCTAAATCCCATTTCAAACAGCCAAAGATAGCACTTAACATGTCGACTGCAAACTCGGCCGTTTCGTCAAACCAAATTGGGGCCATAACCCGCTACTTGACTAGACAATGAGATGTTCTGCAACCAAAACAACTGGCGTATTTGCTTGCAGAAAGTCGCAGTCTCCATCAAATACTTTCGGCGTCAAGGTCACAAACATTTACTGCTGTTAAAAACATCTCACTTAAAAAGTTTTCAACTATCCATTTTGGACGTACTGGTTATTGAGTGTGCGGCACTAAACTTTCATTAGCAATAAACCACAAATTTACTGTGGTCGCAATGTCTGAATTTGTAAACCCGACACTAAGCTACCAAATGCAACACTATTCTACATGCATAATCCGAAAGATCAGGAAAATGCTGTGTAGATTCCGCAGTGTCTGAATCCAGCAAACACGACCTCCTCCTGCTTGCACTGTGTTTGTCATCACTCCGTGATTATCATGATCTTCTACTGTCAATGTTGTATTTCTTACTGAATGTAAAGTCGTTACCCTCACAATATGAGTCCATATACCGACGAAGACATTATATTTCACGACCCTGTCACTTGCTAAGATTTTCCATGTCTATGGCAGATGACTGAAATATAAAGATGGAACAATGTTGGAATGATAGTGACAGGGGAAGCCCAAATACTCGGAGAAAATGCCGATTCAGTTGTTTTCCAAAATAAGAGTAATAATCCGTCATTTATGCGACATAAATCCTTGACTGCACAGCCTGGCCGTCGTGATGGAGCGCCACCAATATGCCAAGAGATTAAATGGGACTGTCACTAAATTCCATCCATTACATAGGTGATACTACTACAGTCACAACAACCATCGGGAGATGAGTTCCGTTGCTATGACGTCAAATACCACTTATTGCACTTTAAACCCGTTAAACTGCTGTAATATACAAGGTCCCTTTATACAAGATAATTGTACGTCCGCAATAAACGACGGACACATAGAACGTCGGGTATAATGTTCGCATATTCTCTGGAACGCGACATGTTGAATTCAGCGAAGCACAATAAAAAATTTCTCTAAACATTCTTGAACAAAATAAAAGTCATAAATAAGAGGGCGCATAATACGCATTATATTCGTGATTAAGTATTTAAACTAACTCCAAGGTCTTCTTTGGAAATCCGATAGTTGGTAGCTACTCAAATTTCCAGCAATTTTATTACAACAGTGATCACCACTGGGCTCTTGTTCTCTTGACACTTCTACCAAATCCATTACATCACATGCTACGTTATCTAGGATTCATTTCAGTATTATCATCATCACGTGTATGCCCGGATCTCCCAATAAGCTCTTCCAAAACGAACTTTCGAGGAAGTAATTTTATCAATGTGAAGTACAAGAGGCTTTGCAGCACGGAAATATGATATTCCTTCTTCCGGCCACAGAAGGGATTCCTACTACGTTTCCAGCATTTAAGTCCCACTTCTAATGACAGGAGCAAAATGGAATCGTAATAAAGCCGGTTTTGAGAAACGGTGGGGAAATACACTTGTAAACTTTCTGTGGCCAACTCAATTTTTTTTTAACGACACAGTTCTTGTAACTGACGAAACCACTATCAGTGCAATGAAAATGTTAAGATCGGAAGGCAGTAGGGAAGGCAAGTTTATTCCCCCGAAAACCACAATGCGTGTATCAAAAAACGGGGGGGGAGGGGGGACCGAAAATATTAAACCTGCAGAGTTCCAACAATTTTCTTTGTATACAAAATTCGTAAGGTGCATAGAAATGTGGTAAGGGGAATCCTTCAGTTGGATACATGAAATTAACATGAGGCGGCTGGAGGTTGAACTACTGAATCGGTGAATATTAATGAACATTGATCGCTTATTTGATGAAGTGTCTCTGGTACGGAGGTTCACTAACCAGCAAGCTTGCGACTGGGATATGATGTTATCGGCAGTGAAAAGAAGTGCCAGAATACTGAAGAATATCAGTCAAGAATGTTTCGCATCTTAGGAGAGAAACCGAGCTTGTCTCCTCACTGCTTGAACAACAGCGCATAAAGAACGTGTGTTCTCGGTTATGAGCAAATGTCCGGTAAAACGACAGAAACCGAAGGCATGAGAACACAGTTCGAGCCTTACTCTAATGCACAACGAACTTCCACTCCTTGAAATGTAAAGAATTTATGACAAAACGGAAGTCAAACCAGAAGCCCAGAAAAAGTAGATTCCGTCGAGAAATGTGGATGGATGTGGCACAGTAATGAAAACGTAACGATGCATATTAATAACTTCAAAACTGGAAGTGTTTATCAGATAGCACCATTCCAAGTCTGATGTATCTATGGTATGCAACAGTGAAATATATTTCATAAACAGCCTCGACCGTCATGACACGCCGTTGTGACGACTGTGAATGATCTTTTCATGTAAGGAGAAGAGTTTCCCGGTACGTAATACAAAAAAAAATATGCGAAGCTTATCCTTAAGTGACACACCAACTATCGTCCCTTACAAAACAAAAGGTGATAGGATATTTTTATCGTCTTTTAAACAAGACATTCGAATCAGGCTTGAAAAAAAACTGGCGTAATACGCAATACAATCTTGTAGCGCCGTTTTAAAAGTTAGAAATGCAGATGGTCGCATTCCACACTTCTCACTGCTCAGAAAAATACATATAGGCCTACTGACTTTCCCAAACGGGTCAGACGCTATGGTTATACCTGTCACAACGCGACGCTTTGGCCAAAGATACGCGATGTATCATCCTGCTAAACAGTGAAGACCAACTCTGTGAGGTGGTTTCCATTCATGCACAGTAGCACTGTCCTCCACCACCCGACTCGTGGGAACGTCAATAACGCGAGCCGTAATAGGATATTGTTGTCAGAACTCCCATTGACAAAGTGCCTGACAAAAAACTGTTCAATATTTTATCTACGAACTCGACACATATACACATAGGCAAAATATGACATCATTCAGGGGATTCAATTATTACAGAGCAAGTAATTTTGCAACATTTGGTCTCCTTATTGGCTTTGAAAATTTATGCCTTCTATAGCAGCCACAAACGAAACTGAACGCATGTCTTCGTTTGTCGGTACAATGTATCGAACTGTCCGATCAAACATGAAACTGATCTTTGACAATGTTGGTGGAGAAAGAATTACGTCCATCACGCAAAACAACATCTGTAAACTTCCAACGCGTTATGAAAAAATAACGAAAAATTAAAATTCAATAAAAAGGATAAAAAGAAACTTGTTCCAAATTCGCGACTTAACTACCGGACGAAAAGTGATTTCGCAATTATCCACCACAATATTATTACGTAAGCTAAACGCGTTCAGAATAGTACTGTATTCCAGACCGAATCCGACAGTGTCCATCACTATCACACATAACAAACCATCAATAAGTAAAGAGCGAGTCAGTAAACATGTGAACTATTAACATCTTGTTTCTAAAATTAAACATTTACAGTTTCTCATTTTCCTCTCTACATCCGCTGCTTTCCCGTGATAAGTGGGTCCGTGACAACCCGGCATGGCGCGTCTTCAGATTGCGGGTGGAGGAACGGCCTCCAATATGGAGAGTAGCTGCAAATATAGTGAATAAGCAGTCGCGGACAGCCGAGAAGGGATGGTCCTCCAGATTGTGGGTTGGACGAGGTGCTAAAAACTCCTCACCGTAAAACGCATCTTGTTACAAAATGTTCACACGAAGTCTCGGACCTGGACTGATACTCTGGTACGACCTAAGCAACGAAAAAGCGGCGTGAGATTTGGTACAGAGAATGTTAGGAGCCTGTACAATACAGGGTCACTTAAGCTGCAGCCAGGGATTTAGCAAGATTGAAATTAGATTTAGTGGGTGCACAGGAGGTTAGGTGGGGAAAAGGGGGCACGGTAAGAGCACGGGATTATAATCTTTTCCATGGAAAAGGAAACGAAAATCATCAATTGGGAACAGGATTTGTATTACACTACAGAATACTATCAGCAGTTAAGACAGAAGAGTTTGTTAGCGATAGGGTGTCATGAATAGTTCTGAGAGGTCGCAGGTATAATATCTTTGTTTGGAATGTCCATGCACCAAGTGAAAAGAACGTGATGATTCAAAAGACCACGTTTGTGAGGAATGGGAGCAGGTTTTTTCCACCATCTTCTTAAGTACCGAGATTTTAATGCAAAGGTGGGGAGAAAGAATATTTTCAAACCGACAAATGGGAATGAGAGTCTACATCAGGATAGTAATGATAATGGCGCTGGAATAGTAAATTTTGTCAAATCAAAAAATCTGGTTGTTAAGAGCAAGATGTTTCCACACCGAAACATTTATAAGTACACCTGGACCCCTTCTGATGGGAAGATTCACAACTAGATTGATCACATATTAGGAAATGGCATTCGAGTATAGTCTTTGTACGGTCTGTCAGGGGGGGCTGAATGTGATACCGATCCCTATATGGTGGTTGTAAAAGTTAGGGAAAGACTGGCAATAAGTAAACAAGCAGCAAAGAAGTTTGATGGGGAAAGATTTAATCTCAGGAAGCTAAACGAGATTGAGGTAAGAAAACAATATCATATTGAGACCTCACACAGGTTTGCAGCTTTAGACAGCTTCTGTGATAGCTAGGACATAAATGGGTTGGGAAGTATATTAAATAGAATATCAAAACTTCAGCTAAAGAGAGTCTAGGTCTGTAGGAATTGACACAGCAGAAACTATGCTTTGATGAAAAATGTTTAGGTTCCTTAGACCAAAGGAAGCAGGCTAAAGTGCAGTGGTCACAGGATCCATGCAATGTGGATAATCTAAATAATGTAAGACGTGAAGCTAGCAGATATTTCAGGAATAAAAAGAAGGAATATTTGAAAGCTACAATTGAAGAAATTAAAACTAACAGTAAAATTAAAAATATCAGGGGCATGTATAGGGGTATCAGTGACTGTAAAAAGGGTTACCAGCCTAGAACTAATGTAGTAAAGGATGAGAAGGGTGATTTGGTTACAGACTCCCACAGTATTTTGGCTTGGTGGAGAAACCATTACTCTCTGCTACTGAATGTACATGGGATTAATTATGTTAGGCTGACAGAAATACACACAGCAGAACCACTTGTGTCTGAGCCAAGTGCCTTTGAGGTTGACTTCGCTATTGGAAAGTTAAAAATACACAAACCACCAGGTAATGATCAAATCCCAGAAGAACTGATTAAGGTAGGGGGTTGAACAATTCACTTTGAAATACATGAACTTATTAATTCTATTTGGAATAAAGGAGGAACTGCCTCATTGTACCTAACTATAAGAAGGGCGATAAAACAGACTGTAGTAATTATAGAGGCATATCACTTTATAAAGACTGATAACAATTCCTTTGCAAGGGTGGAAGACTTCATATATTTAGGAACAACCTTCAAAAATCAAAATTCTATTCTGGAAGAAATTAAGAGCAGACTGTAGTCACGGAATGCGTGATATCATTCAGTGCAGAATCTTTTGTTTTCCAGTTTGCTATCCAAAAATTTAAAGATCAAGATATACAGAACTATGATTTTGTCTGTTGTGTATGAGTGTGAAACTATCTCTCACAGTAAGGGAGGAACCTAGGGTGGGTGTTTGAGAATAGGTTGAGAATATTTGGGCCTAAGAGGGACGAAGTAACAGGGGATTGGAGAAAACTACATCATGAGCAGCTTAACAATCTGTACTCGTCACCCAATATTGTTCGGGTGAGCAAATCAAAAAGAACGATATGGGAAGGGCATGTAGCAGAGGCGTATACAGTGTTTTAGTGGGGAAACACGAGGGGAACAGACCAGTTGTAAGACCTAGCCGTAGATTGGAGGATAATATTAAAATGGATCTTCAGGAAGTGGGATGTGGGGGTATGGACTGCATCGAGCTGGCTCAGGATATGGACAGGTGCAAGCACTTGTGAATGCGTTAATGAACTTTCGGGTTCCATAAAATGCGGGCAATTTCTTGACTAGCTGAAAACCGGTTAGCTTCTCAAGACGGATCTGCTCCATGCAGTAAGTAAGCAAGTAAGTTCCGCTGCTTGCCACTTTCTTCCCACTATTAACGTTTCTGAGATTTTATATCTGGTGGTCAGGAGTATCTACAGACTGCAGCATGAAAGTACAACCAGTAAGATGTATTTAACGGAAATGCATGTAAGGTGAAACGAGTTACAGAAACATCATACGATTACACAGAACAACACAAAAGGAAGCAAGCGCTTCCGTGTGTTTATGAAGCAATAAATAAACACACTAACGGTAAATCCGTATGTACATTCTGAGTAAACACTATCAACCACTCAGAATATTCCTAGTACAAATACGTACATTTGGAGTCATAAATCCAATCAGAAATTTCTTGGTATAATGTTTTTCAGTATCTTTCGTTCATTACAGCTAAAAACGTCCAATACCCCCTAAGCACAGCAGCATTAAGAAAAGTAAACGTCAGATTAAAGAGAACGTGTCACACGCCATGAAGGCATATTTGGGAGGGGGGGGGG
>Ga0131853_10001289_pt1 | contig 44999 bp, 21 predicted proteins | sample TergutLab28metaG_FD_92764 | JGI IMG/M metagenome (GOLD analysis project Ga0131853, IMG submission 92764) | Labiotermes labralis P1 segment gut microbial communities from Petit-Saut dam, French Guiana - Lab288 P1 (version 2) (version 2) | ecosystem: Host-associated > Arthropoda: Insects >... | reverse complement strand
CGCCATCAGGCTCGTCAAACACGATTACGCTTATGATTGACCATCTGTTTCTAACCGTCCAGGCGTTGCCGGTGTATAAGTCCGCCAATTCACCGCCAACAGGCGCGAATGCCACAAGCTGCGGATAGAATGTCCAATCGCCATCGATTCCGGGAGTGATGTTTCCATGTCTGCCACGGAATTCACCGAATTCTTCGGTTCGATATACAAACGCGCCGCCAAGCGTCGCCGCGAACGCCGCGCTTGTCATAAAGTCGGTTGCTTGCGCTATCGCGTAATTGTCACCAACGCCCGCGACATCCTCATCAAAGTGAATGTTGGTAAAGGCCGTTGAACCTAGATTCCAACCTACAAATCCGCCGATATCCATATCGCCGGTTACGGTTACCGCCGCATAACTGTCAGCAATGATGGCAACATAAGAAAATATACGCCCCACAAATCCGCCTACGTTAGTATTTCCCGTTGCTCTGCCCGTGGCGTAGCTATTTGTTATGTGAGAAGGGCCATGAATCGCCCCCACAAATCCGCCGACTTCGTCCACTCCTGTGACATTACCGATTGCAAAGTTGCCTGTTATTTCACCCCATCCAAGAATCCCGGCAAAACCGCCGACTTCATCAACTCCTGTCACATCACCAAGTGCAAAACTTCCTTTTATATTGCCACCATTAAGGTGCCCCACAAATCCACCAATAGAACGTTCTCCTGCGACATTACCAGTTGCATAACTGTTTAGTATCTCGCCAAATCCAACATCTCCAACAAAGCCGCCGACATTAAATTCCCCTGTAACATCGCCGGTTGCAAAGCTGTTTGTTATTTCGCCACCACTAGTAGCTCCGGCAAAGCCGCCGATATTGTCACGTCCACTTACATCGCCTGTGGCAAAGTTGTCTGTTATTTCGCTTTGCACAATAGCACCCGCGAAGCCGCCGACTTCAGTATTGCCTTCCACAACGCCGGTTGCATAGCTGTTTGTGACATTGGTTTCATGAAGCGTGCCGGCAAAACCACCAACATTTGTTTCTCCTATCACATTGCCTGTGGCATGACTATCTGTTATAGTGATATCACCGAAACCTCCACCAAAGCCGCCGGCAATTCCGGCAAATCCTCCAACATAATAGCTACCTGTTACATCACCGGTTGCATAGTTATCCTCAAATATACCTATTTCGAGCTTTCCGACAAAGCCGCCAACATCTTGGCTACCCGTTACATAACCGATTGCATGACTGTTTGACACTTCGCTATTGTAAACATGTCCTACGAAACCGCCGACAGAAGATTGACCCATCACAGCCCCGGTGGCGTGACTATCTGTTATAGTGGAGCCTTCAAGCCATCCGACAAATCCGCCAATTGTGATGAGATTCCCGGTTACATCGCCGGTTGCAGAGCTGTCTATTATTTCGCTTCCGTTCTCAACATATCCGGCAAAGCCGCCGACCGTAAACAGACCCGTTACATCACCGATAGCGTGACTATCTATTATAGTGGAGCTTTCAAGCCATCCGACAAATCCGCCGATTTCCCCAAAACCATTCACATCACCCGTAGCGAAACTATCTGTTACTTCGCTATCGTTCATTTTTCCGACAAAGCCGCCTACAGCGCTGCTTGTACCGCTTACATCGCCGGTGACAAAACTGTTCGATATATTGCTGTTTGTAAGGATCCCTACAAAGCCGCCAACATAAACAGTACCTCTTACAGCTTCATCTTCCAAAATGTTTACGCCAAGGTTGGCTATCGTTGCGTTTAAAACATATCCAAACAGACCTGAAACGTGTTGTGTTCTATTCATCCACAAACCGCTGATTTCAAAATTTTGCCCGTCAAAGTTTCCGGCAAATGGATTCATGTTCGGCCATGCACCTGTGCTTATCGGCGTCCAACCTTGCGCGCCTTGCCAACCGTGCAAATTACCAAGATAGCCGGAACTAAAACCGCTAACATCTCCGCCCGGAAGCCCTTCGAATCCTTGGAACCCGAACCAGCCGTATCTTCTGTTGCCCTGGTGGGTGGTAGTTAATTGCGAAGCCATAAGCCCGGCTCCATCGCCGAATGTAGTCGGGTCGTTGGGTATGCCAAGATCTTGCATAAGCACGAAGTGAGTGTAGTCATGATCATTTTGCATTTCCATCACTTGCGCCAAATCCGCCCAGTTCCAGATTTGGAAGGTGGGGGGTATATGCTTTAACGTCGCGTATGCCCACTCAGAATCAAAGTCAACATTAAACGGCGGCGCGCCACGCACATATTGTTGCCGAACTTCAATTTCTGCGCCTTCCGGCACACTAATCACTCGATTCGCCGGAACCGCCACAAAAGTGCCGGCAGGATACAATCTCCACTCCTGAACCGCCGTAAATTGCGTAACGGTAGGCAACGCGGCAATCGTTATAGTATTATGCGTACTTGCGTATGCCGTCGGCGTCGGAGTAACCGGAACCGCCCTAAATCTTCCGTTTGTCGCATTCGCTGTCGACCACGGACCGTCATAATCGACGTTATGCGCCACATCTGTTCCACGCGCGTGACGTTGTCGAACTTCGACATATACTCCTTGCGCATGTCCTGTAACATTAATCGTATCTCCTGTAAACACAGCCCAAGTTGACCAACCTGTACCCGGAGTGAAAATTCTTCGCTCGCGCTGCGGCACAAATTGTGATATTGTCAAAGGAGCGGCGCTAATCGTAACACTTGTCGTCGATCTATTCGTCATAGTCGGAGCGTCAGGCGCGGCGGGAACCGCACGAAACTGAGCCGCATTACTCTCGTTAGAGTGGTATGTAGCGTTATTTCCCCCGGTATTTGCACCCGCAACCCATCTTCTTTGGAATTCGTACATTCCTCCGGGAGTTAAGCCTGTACGCACATTGGCTGTAGTCCAATCTCCCCATGTTCCGCCTTGCGGACGATGGCGAAACTGGTTAATCCATGTTACGCCGCTTACAACACTATTCGAGACCGGGGCTAATGTAATGCTAGTTCCCGCAGCGGCTCTGCTATTCATAGTTGGAGGCGCCGGCGTTGCCTGCGGCGGTTGAACGTTTCTTTGAATGGAGCCGTTGTCAGATGGCAACCGCAATGGCGTCAAAGCGTCTCCGGAACCCAACGTAACTGAGGTGATCCAGCCAGCCGTTGGAGTGCTTGTATACCCCGACCAAATAAACGAGTGGCTTCCTACTGTTGTTGGAGTTACAGTCAATGGATTACCAATCGGCCAGAACGTTACCCCAACAAACGTGCCGCCCCAGGAAAGATTTCCCGAACCCGCAGTCCCAACTATCCACCCTTGAGCGTTCTGCGTAAAGCCGGGACCAAGGCTCTGACCAGATGCACGACCGGAGTTGGCACGTGGTCCAACCCAGGTGAAAGTCGTCCCCGGCACAACACCGGAAGAAGGCGACCAACCGGTACCGGCAATAACCCTCACCGCTGGATTAACACCGGAAGCGGGCACTATACCTATATAACTTGCCTCAATATCTATATAATTAAATAAATCATTATCGTCCCAAATGAATTCAGTCTCATACGACAAAGCACTTTCATATGATTCGTCAAAAACCTCATATGTATCAGCGCTTGCCGTAACTGGCACAACCAAAATTAGCATTGCAAAAACCACCATCAATGCTAAAATTTTATTTAGTTGCCCTCTTTTCACTCTCTCCATTTCTCTCATCCTCCTAATAAATTACTTTATATTATATAGTACATGCCGCATTCAGTTCTAGTAGTAAATTTTTCCGAAAAGTGTAGATTGTTTTTTGAAATTTTAACACATTTCTTATAATAACACAAAAATAACACAGCAATTCGACATTGCTGTGTTAAAATATGTGTTATTTGATGAATTAATTATTAAATCCTTCTATATTCTCTCGATTGTGTTGCTTTCGGCGAAAATTTCTTCTCGAGTTGGCGGAGTGAAATTATAATCTATATGTCTCATAAAGCGAACTGTAAACTCATCATTGTTTCTTGAAATTTCGAAAAGGAATCCGCCGTTTTCCATATCTACATCATTTATTATTGTGCAAATCTGAATATACCAAATTTGGCTTTCGCCATTGGCCATGTTCAAATCAGTAAAAGACTCGAAATCCACCGAACTAGTATTCGGATTCCAAATCATTTCTCTAAAGAAAAAGAGATCGGTAAGTTCCACGCCCAAGTGCGCAAATTGACCGCCCGGAGCAAGCATGCTTCTCATTGTAGCATTTATAGTATCATGAACCTTAAACCAATCCGCCGGCTCTACCCAATTGGTGTCCACGAATCCGTCCAGACCAACCAATGCTGCGACCTCTGCCATTTCAATGATAATGATACGCTCGGCTTGAGTGCCGTCGGTGAATGTAGATGTTGCGCTAACTGTTATTTGACCTGAGTGCAGGTCGGGAAGTCTCATTCCGAAATTTAACGAAAAATCATCGCCTAATTCGTCTCCGGTGATTACGATTTCACTCCCTAATATCTCGACGCCTCCCATTTCCGTATGGAATCTTCCGTCTACGAAAAACCCGTCGTCTAGGATATATTCTACTTTCTCGATGTTCGCCCCCCAAGAGCGCAAGTCAAATCGAAGAACCGCGATATTATCCGCAAGCGTAAACGGATTATCGCCCGAACCTCGAACTTCCACCGCCGCAGAGTCGACTGTAACCACAAGAAGCGCCTCGGGATTAGATTCGTCAATCAAATCTGCTAAATTAACTGCAACAGGGTCACTTGTTTCAATCTCCATCGCAAATGCCTGTAACGTGAACGAGTTGTTTGACAAATCTGCGCCATTTAAATGAGGCAAAGCTCCGAATACAAACAAACATACTACCGCCGCCATGGTTGCGAACGCAACTATCGGACGGAAAAGTGAACGTTTTCCGGATTTTTGTTTCATATTATTATCAACCTTTCTGTATTCAATATTTTTTAATACATGATCTACCTTTTCAAGGGTAGAGCTCGGAACATCTATTTTATTTGCACAATTTAGCATATCATCAATATTTTTATACATTTGCCAATCCCTCCCTAAACTTTACTAATTCTTTTTGCAAAATTGATTTTGCTTTTGACAACCGCCACTTTACTGTGCCCGCAGGAATTTGCAACGCACTCGCAATCTCTTTAATTTTCATATTTTGAAAATAGTAAAGTGATATAACCGTTCTAAATTCAAAATTGAGATTGGCAACAGCCATACTTAAATCCTCGTTCCCCAAGTTGTAAACATCTTCATATTGAGGTTCTTGCGAAGCATCACTTAGGAAAATAATCTTTTTACGGCGTTTATGCGCGGTGTTAGCCTGATTGATAAGTATGCGTATAATCCACGTTTTGAAAAAACCGCAATCTTTTAACTTGTATAGATTTTCATAGGCTTTCACCACCGTATCACAAACAACGTCGTCAGCATCGTCCTTGTTTTTCAAAATAGACATCGCTATTCTATATAAATCAGGAGCACAATTGCGGATAACTTCATCAAAAGCGGGCTTGTCGCCCATTTTGGCAAGCTCTATGAGTTCTATCGACATGTTAACCCCACCTCCCTTACGTACACATTTTAAGTTTCAATATTTTTAAGCGCTCTATAACATTAGACAATTTACAATTCAAAAAGGTTGGCAAAATTTCAAAAAATTTTTATTATTATAGATTATAACACAAAACACTACTATAAATATATACGTTTGGAAGCAAATTATAAAAAAACACTACAAATTTAAAAATTTGTAGTGTTTTTTCAATAAACTTCATCCGTCATTTTATAAATCCCACATATTTACATGAAGCCCGCTGCGCTTCACCAACGCTTCCATATAATAATAATCCCCGAAAATTGACGCCCATTGATTAACAAATATTTTACCGTCCTTATGAGTCAATCCGCAGTTCGCGCAATCCAGCAACGCCTCAGAATTTTCATCAAACGTGTGCGAATGATTTTTGATTAACGCAAGCAAAATATCGTCCGCCGTTTTGCGATAAAATTCAGCTTTTTCCTCGTCAACACATAACGCCAAATCGTATAGCCCGCTTGCCGCAATCGCGCCCGCGGATGTGTCGACCGCATCTTCATTTGCGGCCTTTATCGCAAAATCCCACGCCGGAACCTTTCTTTCGTCAAGCTTTGATATAAAATGGTCGGCAATTTTTGTCGCCGCTTGTAAAAATTCCTTATCCAAAGTGTGCAAATACGCCAAAGTGTATCCGTAAATCCCCCAACCTTGCCCACGCGACCAGCAGGATGTGTCATCAAACGCTCCCTCGCTTTCGCCTTTGAGCGGTTTGCCTGTCACATAGTCAAAATCAAACGTATGATAGGTCGATCCGTCTTCGCGAATATTATTCAAAGTCGCGCGCGCGTGGTTTTCCGCGGCTTTGCTCATATATTCGTTGCCCGTAACTTTCGCAACGCAAAATAAAAGCGGAAGATTCATAAGACAGTCGATTATAAGCTTTTCTCGCCGCTCGGGACGAATCAAAAGGTTCCACGCGCGAATATATCCGCCCTTAGGGTTATAGCGACACATTAAAGCTTTCGCGGCGGCGATTGTCATATCCATATATTTTTGGTCATTCGTTATCCGATACGCGTTCATGGCGTATAGAGTATACAAAAACCCCAAATCATGGTCTTTCCAACCCGTTTTCAATCTTCTTTCGTATATACCGTAAAAACTGTCTAAATAATCTCTATATTTATCTTCCACCGAATATGTTTCTCCTGTAACAACCCCCGCAAGTATAACCATACCAGTCCAAAATGAGCCTGTCCAATCGCCGTCATCGCTAAGTCGTTCGCTAAACTTCAAAGTTGCACTTACGTTAGGGAGTTTATTGCCGTAAATCGGCATATTTTTATTAACTTTCTCAACTGCGCCTTGTAGTTCTTTATTTACAATATCTAACATTGTGATTTCTCCTTATAAATAAATTATATTACTTCCAATTCGTCAGCGTCGGGTAATTTCGGAAACGGCGCACACGGTAAAGTTTGATACCAAAACGCCACAGATGATATATCGTCTTGCAACGGCAAATATCTGCCGCCGCTGCGCCAGCCTAACGCCTGAATCGTAACCTTTAAGTCTTCCTCGAACCGAATCGGGTCGCAAATATGCCATCGGTAAAGCGAAAACCTCTGCTGCGAGTTGTACAAACCGTCGGGACGAATCACTTTCGGCATTCCCGCATACGCCGTGGAAAACTCGGTGTATCGTCCGTTTGCGTCAAAGTTATACGAACCGCAGAAATAGTCCTCGGTTCCTGTTCCGCATATCGTCGGGAACTCTTTATCGCCGTCGATGTAAAATTTTATCTCGCCCTCGCCCCACCATCCGGCGTTGTTCACGCCCCAAGCCATGTAGGTTCCGACATACTGACCATGTCCTTTTACGCCGTCCAAAATAACGTAGTTTTCCTTGTACGGCAACGGATTCACCCTCCGAAACTGCGCGTGAAAGTATGCGCAATCGTCGGGAACATCGGTTAAAACATAATCAATTTGATAATACAGCACCATTTCTTCGTCAGCCATATTTTCCACGGTGATTCGGCAATTTTTTCGGAAAGGCATTTCCCAATAACAGTTAAATGCCGATCCGGGATTTACGCACACCGCCAGCGAATTCACCGGCGCGAAATCTTTTACAAAATCATTATTCTGCCATCCGCTTGCAAAAAAGTCTCCGATCGGGCATTCGACAGATGGAAATTTATCGTTCTCCCAGTAAATACGCAAAATTGTTTTTCTCCAAACTCCTGTAGGAGTGAGCCAAATATGCTGTATCGCGCCGGAGCCGTCTATATTGGCAAGTTCAAACGTTTCGCCCGCTTGAATCTTAACGAAAGGAGATATTTTCCAGCCAACTCCCAAATCGCGAGCGCAACTTGCGGCAGGACCGTCAACCGACATTCCGCCTTTCCCCTTTTCCCCCGTAAAATTTTCGGGGCTTATCGAACGCGTCTTCGCTTTCGAAAGATAAGACAAATTGCCCATATTCATACCAAGACCGTTAAACATCTTACCACTCCTTAAAACGTAATGAAATCATATGTTGAAATTGTACATTATCATTTTGTAAATGTCAATAAGTATTTTAACTTTATTTTGAGATAAGCCGATAAAATCCTTGAAAATTATGGCGAAATCAAGTTATTATCTTAAATTTTCAATGTTTTTGTAAAAAAATACTTGACAAATTCGAAAAGTTAGTTTATTCTAACATTAAATGAAATTTATATGCAATGATTTTTCATCTCAAAATTGCATTTTATAAATTTCGCCCTCTGTTTATTGCCGCTCTTTTTATTTTTAAAGAGCGGCTTTTATTCGATTTCGTAAATATGTTAGATTGGAGTTGTTTGATTTGAAAAATGCGCCGCTTTATAAAAAAATAGTGAAATATGTGAAAGACAACATTGACTCGGGCAAGTGGACGGCAGATATGAAAATTCCGTCCGAGCGCGAGCTTGCCGAAATGTTTAATGTTAGCTCTATTACAACAAAACGCGCGCTTACCGAACTTACTCATCAAAATCTTATATACAGGCGTCGTGGCAGCGGAAGCTATGTAAAAGCTTCTGATTTTATAAATGAAGAAAAGTCGAATGTGCATAAATTCCCTGCTTTAAACAAAACCGTTACTTTCGTTGTCCCGGTTGAAGTTTCGTGGTCGGGTACGAAACATTGTATAAACGGTATCAACGACTTTCTTGCCGACAAGAACTATGAAATGAACGTTTGCGTCACCTCTAACAACAGTAGTATTGAGGGTAAAGTCTTAAGATCGCTTGCCGAAAAGAAAATGGGAGGCATTATTTTGTATCCTCACATCAGTTCTGAAAATGTCGATTTAATAATTGCGATTTCAACAAACGGAATTCCGGTCGTCGCTATTGATAAAACTTACGACGCTATTCCGATAAGCAGCGTTACATCAGACAATTACGCCGGCGGATATATGCAAACCGAATATCTTTTAAAAGCGGGACACAAAAAGATAGTTTACATGGCAGACGTGCCTATTGCAAAAGCAACATCGGTTCGCGAGCGTTATTTGGGATATTGCAACGCGCTTAAAGATTATTCCATCGGAATCGACGGGAATATCAGCATATTTATCGACTCTGACAAAAGCATAAATAACGAAAACATTGGAACGGATAACGTCTATTCAAGCCATAGGATACATCTTTATAATCAGCTTCAAACCCAATATAAGCATGAGATTTTACAGCTTTGCAACAACGGCGCGACTGCTTTTGTATGCAATAATGACGACGTGGCGAACGGAGTTTGCGCGCTTTTGGAAAAGTGCGGCATAAACGTTCCGATCGACGTATCGATTGTGGGGTATGACAATAAAATTCAGTATGATTTAAATAAAAAACTTACTACGATAGACCAAGACTTTTATACAATGGGATATAAAGCCGCCGAGCTTGTCGTGCGGCATATTGAAGGGAAAAAGCAAAAAGTTCAACATATAAAGGTTCCGGTAACCATGGTTGACGGAGAAACGGTAAAGAGATTGGGCGATAAGGAGCCCGTCGTGGTAAATGTGTAAAATAATGCTAAAAAGCGGTTAAGATTTAAAAATCTTAACCGCTTTTGTGTTTTAAATTATAACTATCGCCGATTGCGGCGGAATTTCTATCTCTTCGGTGTACGGAATATAATCGTTACCGTCAACAAAGCGATATTTTGTAAGCGTTTCGTCAAACTTCGGCTTCACTTTTATCGGTTCTTTCGAAAAATTACAAATTACCACACCGAGTTTCCCGTCATCGCTCCTATATCCCGCCCATTTTTCGTGAGCTACACCATCAGATGTAACGCTTCCGACCGTCGTATCCAAAAAGTCGCCGTCCCAGAAATATTCGCGCAATCCGGTTCGAAGCGCGTCCATTTTCTTGCCGTATTCCAACGTAATCGGATAATCGCCGGGGCGTCCTTTGAAATTATATGGCTCATAGCTTATGATATACTTATACATCAAGCACTGGTTAATCATATTTCGGTCGTTAAACCCTACAATCGCTGTCATATAAGCAACGTTTGGAAACGTGTATCGTCTTACCGGTATGACATATTCGACCTTGGTTCGGATGTATGCCAAGTCATATTGCTCGAATTCGAGGTCATAGCACGCCTCGCCCGCGTATAAGAAATCGGGGTTTTCCGCCGCCGAAACTTTGCGGAATCCCTCGATAAGCTTGTTATCGCTGTCGTAGGTACTTGCGCCGTATTTATGCCCGTGCGACATATCGAAGCAGGCAAGTCCCGGCCCGTGATGTTGACTTTCGTCGAAAAGAGTTCCTGACGCGCCGAGGTCAACTATCTTTTTAATCTCATTATCACAAATTTTGCGATATTTCTCGCTGTTCATACACATGGTTACCAAGCGGCGCGAAGAAAGCCCAACCATTTGCGATGTTGTTTGATATTTATAGCCGGGCCACGAATAACAATCGCCCCACATGTTTTTCGCCGTCAATTCGTGAAGTTCGTCTTTGTACCATTCGGTGCTTATATCCGACCATGTAAATTTTGAGAACAGTATCATTTTTACGCCCATCGCTTCAATTTCGGCAATGGCTTGTTTTAGTTCTTCAAATGTGCCGAGTCTTGGGTCGTGACTATGCGACGGGTTTCCTCTGTCCTGTCCGCCGTCGTTCCAGCCGACAAGTTGGATTGCTTTAATGCCGTGTTTCGCACATTCGCGACCGACATCAACAAGTTCGGTGTATTTATAACGAAGTTCGTCTTCCGGCGAGTTAATGTGAAGTTGCAACCACGAATGAGGTTCGCTTATCCACGCCGGCGGCTTGATTGGTTTCAGATTCCATCTTTTCGTCAAGTTTTTGTAAATGTCCGCGCCTTTGTGCCACGTTCCGGCGAACGCTTTAATCGCAATCGGAACAATTTGTCCGCTTGTTTTCGGCATAACAAACGGCAGTTGCGCCGCGGTTACGCACAAGTGTACCTTCTTGCCCGAAATTTCGTCCATTTCGGGAATCCATGCTCCGGCGGGTGTTGGCGCCATTGCGTTGTCGTAGCCGGGGAACAGTTGGACTTTCCAAACGATTAAATCAGTACTTTTTTTCGCCGCGCCTATATACACGCCTTGTTTCTCGCCCATAAGCATATAAAACGGCGCGTTCGGCGAAGTATCGCTGAGGTATTGCGTCGGACTGTCGGTTCCCCAATAACTGTCGTTTCTTATAAACGGATATATAGATTGTTTATCCAAATTCGCGTATCCGAAGTAATATTGGTCGATTTTCTCCTCGTCCGCAGGTTTTGTAAAATCGTCGACAATCGGATAGCGAACATCTTCGACGATTAAGTCGGATTGATTGTCGATGGAACAATCGAAAGTTCCGATCTCCTCGTCAATTTCAAATTTAGTCACGACTTTTATCGGATGTTCACCACCGAATTGTGACGTAACCGTGTCGTAAACAAACTCGACAGAATTGTCGGTGACATTTACGCTCGACGGCGTTCCGCCTTTGACGTTATTATTTCTTCGTCCGTCAAGCGGAATCATCATCTCGAATGATTTTCCAAGCTCGGGGCGTTTTATCATGTTCCACCCTGTTAACTTTGAATAAACATTCACAAGTTTGCCGGATGACAATTCAAAACTGTACCCGGTATTGTCGTTTTCAAAACTAATTATTTTGCCGTCGTTTTTTTGCGTTATCATGTTAATCTCCTCCTGTTATTATTTAATTCTTATTTATTTATCGTATTTTGCCGTACAATGCGCCGTAGTTGGCGCAAGCACGATAATCCTGCCCCTCTTTATCCATGCCGAACAAGTTCCAGCTTGCCGGACGGAAGATTTGCTCTTCCGAAACATTGTGCATACTCACAGGAATTCGCAGCATTGAACAAAGCGTGATGATATCCGCGCCAACGTGACCATAGCAGATTGACGCGTGATTCGCGCCCCAATTATTCATCACATCATATGCGGATTTGAATGCTCCGACGCCTGTAACCCTCGGCGCGAACCATGTGCAAGGCCATGTATAGTCGGTGCGCTTCCACAAAACGTCCGAAACTTCGTGCGGCAGAGTTATCGTATATCCTTCGGCGAGTTGCAGAACGGGGCCGATTCCTTTTACCAAATTGAGCCGCATCATGGTTACCGGCATTTCGGATGCAGTTTCAAATTTTGACGAATATCCGCCGCCGCGGAAGTAGCCGTTGTCAGCGGCGCAAAACGTTGTCGCGTCAAGCATACGTTGTTGATCGGTTTGATTGACGTCAAACCAAGGTTTTACAACGCCGTCGCCCGCAAAGTCTAAACAAGCCGAGCCTGAGTTTATCAAATGCAAAAACCCACCTGATTCTGCGGCTTTGCCGTGGATAGAATAGCCGGTGGCGCTTTTCACCGCGTCCGCGCTCCAAAACGTGCGAACGTCCGAAAATAGTTGCGCGGTTTGGGTAAGATTTTTACCGAAAAGCATTGTCACCGCGTTTAGAACATCGTTTTCAGTTGCCAAGATATACGGTTCGCGCGCGCCGTCCCAGTCGAAGCTTGAATTTAATATCGCCTCCGCGAAATCGCCGTTGGGATAGAAATCCGTCCATTGCCGCTGCCCTTGAAAGCCTGCGGCTATTGCGTTGTGTCCCAATCGCTCTTCCTCGCAACCGTCGGGGAGATTAGGGTTCCCGCTCATCAAATCTTTGAATATAAGCGCCATTTTCACGACAAATTCCCAATCGGCGTCTTTTTCCGCTCTATCCTTTTGCGCGTGTGGCGGGTTTTTGTCAAGCCCCTCTTTGCAATTCGCTTTCGTCCACGAAAGTGCTTTCTCATATGTATCCTTATCGTAAATCCCCTGCGAAATTCGGCGAAAAACCTCGGTCATATCAACTGATTCAACCCGCATACCGAGATAATCTTCCATAAAGTCGGAATCAATGATCGAACCGCCGATTCCCATTGAAACCGAACCGATTTGCAGATAGCTTTTGTCCCGCAAGCACGCCGCCGCAACTGCCGCGCGCGCGAAGCGAAGCAATTTTTCCTCAACATCGACAGGAATATGGGAAGAATCAGCATTTTGAACATCTTTGCCGTAAATACCGAACGCAGGAAGCCCCTTTTGCGCGTGTGCCGCCAAGACCGACGCAAGATACACCGCGCCGGGGCGTTCGGTTCCGTTAAACCCCCAAACACCCTTGATTGTTTGTGAATCCATATCCATCGTTTCCGCACCGTAACACCAGCAAGGCGTTACGGTAAGAGTTATCGCAACACCTTGCTCGCGGAATTGCTCCGCAACTGCAGCGGATTCGGCAACCCGCCCGATTGTAGTATCCGCTATAACAACTCGCACAGGCTCACCGTTAGGATATTTTATATTTTCGCTAAGCAATTTTGCGGCGGATTTTGCCATATTCATGGTCTGCTCTTCCAGCGAACCTCGCACATTCAAAACGCCGACTCGCGCGTCGATTGTAGGTCTTATGCCGATTGCGGGATATTTTTGGCTTGACATTTCGTTTTTCATAAATTCTCCTCTGCGGCGCGTTGAATCGCGATTCCCGCTTTGTATTTTTTCATATATAACTTGAAATTTTTGATATCTTCCGGATTTGGTTCGGCAATAACGGCGTTATCGTTGACGAACACGTTTTCCAAATATTCGCCTAAACTTTCGCTTGAATCAGCTTGCGCAAACGCCGCCAAAACCGCAATTCCCCACGCGCCGCCCTCGGCGGCCGAATCGGACACCGAAACTGCGGTGTTAAGCGCGGCGGCAACTATGTTTTGCCCGACATTCGGGGTTTTAAAAAGCCCGCCGTGCGCCGCCAATCGATCAAGCTTAACATTTTCCTTTTCAAGAATATCCATGCCGATTCTAAGCGTCGCGACGGAGGAAAACAGCAAGTTTCGCATAAAATTCGCCAACGTAAACTTACTATCCGGCATTCGTGCGAACAGCGGGCGACCGTTTTTAATTTTAGTGATTTGCTCGCCTGAAAAGTAATTGTAGGAAAGCAAGCCGCCGCAATCTTCGTCCGCCGATTGTGAAACGTTATACAAGGTTTCATAAAGCGCTGATTTATCAGCGGTTACACCGAAGTTTCGCAAAATTTCGTCGAAAAAGTTCACCCACGCGTCAATGTCGGACGTGCAGTTGTTGCAATGAACCATTGCGACAGGGTTTCCGCACGGCGTCGTTACGATGTCGATTTCGGGATACACTCCGAGAAGGTCTTCTTTAAGCACAATCATGAAAAAAATCGACGTTCCCGCCGAAATGTTTCCTATTCGCGGCGCGACGGAGTTGGTTGCAACCATTCCTGTGCCCGCGTCTCCCTCGGGAGGACAAAATGGTATGCCGGGTTGCAAATTCTCCGATGGATCAAGCATTTTTGCACCTTCTACGGTAAGAAATCCCGCTTGCTCGCCGGCGAGTAGGATTTTCGGAAAAATATTCTCGATTTTCCATGCGAAATTATTCTCTTTCGCAAGGTTAGCAAACTGCTCTAACATACGGGAATTATACTTTTCTCCGTTTACCGGGAACATTCCCGACGCGTCGCCGACACCCAAAACATTCTCGCCTGTAAGCTTTAAATGTACGTATCCCGCTAACGTGGTGATGTATGCGATATCTGCAACATGTTCTTCGCCGTTTAATATCGCTTGGTACAAATGCGCGACACTCCATCGTTCGGGAATATTAAATCCGAACTCTTTTGTAAGCATTTCCGCCGCCGCGCCTGTTGTGGTGTTGCGCCATGTTCGGAATGCCGCTAACTGATTTCCGTCCTTATCGAAAGGTAAATATCCGTGCATCATAGCGGAAATTCCGATTCCGTTGAGAGTTGTAAGCTTAGAATTGTGCTTATTCTCGAAATTAGCCGCCAACTCTTTGTACGCCGCTTGAATTCCGCGCCAAACATCGTCTAATGAATATGTCCAAAATCCATTAATCAGCTGATTTTCCCACGTGAAATTACCGGTGGCGATCGATGTGTGACATTCGTCAATCAGCACCGCCTTAATACGCGTCGAACCCAATTCTATGCCGAGGTAAAGCTTGTTTTTATTCAACATTTTGCCTCCGTTTAGTTCATAAATCTCAAGTCAATATTATAAATCCCCAACCTTTAAAAAGGGCAAAGGTTGGGGATTTTATTCAATTTCGAATAATCAAATACTATTTATTATATAATCTCATACGGCGCAGGCAATAGTGGTCGCAACGTCGCAAAGTCGTCGAACATCATTACCTTTGCCGAATATCCGCTAGGAATTTCGAAGCTTACCGGAACCATAACTATTGCCTGACCATTCATAACTGTCACCGGCGGCGTAATATAAGAACCCGCGAACCGATTGTTTGCATTATAAAGCGCGATTACGGCTTGAGCATTTGCTCCGTCGCTTGCGTTAACATTCGATATCAGAATAGGGATAGCGGCAAGCGTCATGGAAGTTTCGCAAGAAACTAACTCTTTCCCACCCCAGTTAAGAACTCTAACGATAATATCAAATTCACCGTCAGTTCCGGAAATCCAAGGAACAAAAACCACAAACGGCTCGTTTTCGTTATAGTCGAATGTCAAAACAACTGTTTCGCCTGATGTTTCGAAGGTAACTTCAACGCTGTCATATCTGTTTGCACCATCTGTAGTTATGGTGATATATCCATCCCCTTCTACAACGTCAACTTCAACGTATCCGTCGGGTCTAAAATCTTCATATAAGCTTGTTACCAAACGGATGTCCATCATTTGCAAACGTCCAACACCGGGCATTTGATTTTCTAAAACAATGGTAAAGCCTATGCCTGTAAGGCCGTTGTCAACAACATACTGACTGGTGAAATAATCAACTAATAAAGCGGTTACATCAATCTCGTGAAGCATCCAGCTGTAAAACGGTTCCGACGGCAGAGACGATTGTGCGGGAGTGAAATTATCTGTAACGGAAACCGCGCCATCATAAAATCTGCGATAATTTAATCCTGCGGCAATCATAGCCGCGCTGCTAAGCCATGGCTGAGTAGCGTTTGGAGGATTTTCAATCTGAGCAAAATAATGTAGTCTCTCGCCCGGGTTTGCCAATACTCTGAACTGCGCGCCCGCTGAATGAGCGTTAGCATCAGCCACGAACACAGCAAAAAAGTTCGGGTCATTCCTTGCCGCTTGTATTTCCGCCGTGGATAAATTAAATCTTACAAATGATTCGGCGTATATAGCGGCGTTGCCGTCCCACCGAGAGTCAACTCCGCCCCAGCCATGAGCATAGCCGGTAGCGAGTCTGTTGTGCCAAATAGGATTGGCATAAGTGGTGTTTATCGGCGTAAATTGAACCGGTAACGTATCTTCCCACCCTGCATAAAGAGTAGTTGTTAGCACATCGCCTATTATATCCACGGCAAAATCCCACTCGTAGTCAGTATTAAGCGTGTAAGCCGCCGCAGAATTTGTAAACCAACCTGCAAAGTCGTAACCGCTTCTTGAAGGCGTCGGACTTACTCCAAGCAAAGAGTTAGCCGCCACAAAACGGGGTTCGGGAACAGGGTTTCCGCCTGTCGCGTTAAATATTACTCTTCTCAAAGCTGTATTAAGTTCTATCGGCGGTTCATTATGTCCTACGCCGTCATTGCTTACCAAAAATTCGCCGATTGCGTTTCTTGCAGTAACAATAATTTGATAATTATCGTCATTTCCGACAATCCACGGAATTCGCATTGATATATTATCAGAGTGACGCACGATATGAGCATTGGACACCGTTGCAGTATTGCCAGCTGACGCAAATCCAACTGTAAGAGTGTCGGTTTCAACTATTCCTTCTAATTCTATTGATACCGCTCTAAATCCGTCGGCGTCAACATACGTTTCAGCCTCGCCAATCACAAATTCTTCGGCAGGACGGTCGTCCGCGAAATGAGAGGTTATAACCAAACGCATTTCATTCATTTGCACGCGACCATTGCTACCGGTCATTCGTTCTTCTATAACTACTGTAAAGCCTATATCCGTAAGGTCGTTATTAATAACGTACTCGCTATCAAAATAATCAATTAATAAATCGGTTACATCAATTTCTTGAGGCGACCAACCATGAGGCAATACTGCCGACGGCGCAGATGATTGCTCGGAAGTGAAATTACCGGAAAGCGAACCCGCGCCGGGCATGCGGTAATTTAAGTCGGTGCCGGCCAAAGTTGTGCCGCCAAGCCACGGCTGATTTCCGCCTATTTGAGGTTGAGTGGCAAAATAGTGTAATCTCTCGCCCGGATTTGCCAATAGCCTGAACTGTATACCCGCTACATGAGCGTTGGCATTAGCCGCAAACACAGCAGAAAATGTAGCGTCATTTCTTATCGCGTATACATCATCGTAACTTAAGTTAAATCTTATAAACGATTCGGCGTATTGAACAAGATTATCGCCAAAACCGGAGTCAACATTCGCCCAACCATGATTATAGTGAGTTGTATTAAGTCTCGCGTGCCAACTAAGTGCAGCAGGCGTGATAGTCTGAGCGATAATAGCGCCGACATATTCCCACCGCGCATAAATTCTTGTAAGTGGCTGAGTCACTTGTTGAGTTGCGAAATTCCACAGGGTTGAGAATGTATTATCGGTATACCAACCCGCGAAAGCATACATTCTTCTGGTCGGGTCGTTGGCAGGACGCGCAATCGTTCCTATCGCCGACAAAGTCAAAGAGGCGACGGCGGTTCCCGGAAAAGTTACAAACTCAACGATATAAGAATCCTGATCAAAAGCGACAATCCCCGATTCCGACATTTCAGAAGCTGCAGCAACGTTTGCCGGAATAATAGACGCAATCATTGCCATAACAATAAATAAAGCCAATAAACTTTTTTTCATAACATTCCCCTCCAAAATTATAATATCAACTTACATTATTTATATAGAAAACATATAATGCTATTTTAGCAAAATCTTTATTTTTTGTCAATAAATATTCGAAAATTTTTTTATTTTTTTTGGCATTTTAGTTGAAAAGCACGAAATTAATCAAAATTTTTTAGCCATAGTTTCCAAAAAAATATTGACAACATAGATAAAAATGTGATATATTATGATATATTAAGTTATGAATTTTAATTACAAAGAGGAGAGTGTTGTATGAAAAAGAATATGAAGTTGATTTCGTTGATTGTGGTGTTTGTATTCGCTTTTACACAAATTACTATAGTTTCGGCGGGAGTGTCAACAATTGATTATTCACAAATGGACCGAAACGAAGAGTTAGTATACTATCTTGTCATGTTAGGAATAATTGACGAGGAAGACGCTTCATCTTTCACTCATGATGAAACAATCACAAGAGGAGAAGTGGCGGATTTAACTGTCAGATCGCATGGGCAATACGATTTCGCGAGAAGCTTCTCTTTTTTTACAGGATTTAGCGACCTGCGTCCCAACGATCCGTTCGCGGATATAGTCGCATACGCCGTTGCGGTTGGAATATTAACCGGTCAACCGGGCGGAATGCTGCAATTCGGCGAGGATGCTACCGTTTTGCAAGCGGCAAGGATGATTATCGGCGCTTTGGGCTATGATGCTCGTGCGCAAGTGAACGGCGGGTGGCCGCAAGGCTATTTGGTTACCGGAACTCAAATTAGGTTGTTTAACGGAATGAATGTCACTCAGTATAATCAGCCGATATCAAGATTAGACTTCGCGATAATGCTTTATAACGCGTTTAGCATACCGATCTCAAGAGGCGTAGTGTTTACGCCCGGAACTGACGGAATCACCTTCCAAACTGATGTTGGCTTAACGTTGGAAAACCAATTTTTGCGAAATAATGATTACGTTTTGGTGACCGGGATTGTTGAAGCGACCGAGCGCACCACTATCGGAAGTCGTGAGCAATTAAGAGACAATGAAGTTATAATCGGCGGAACAAGACTTAACACCGGCGACATGGATTTAAACGATTTTATCGGATATGAAATTCAATATATCGCCAGACAAGCAAGCACCGACACAATCGGCACATTGGTTCGATTCCGTGTTACAAGAAACAATTCGGTTACGCATTTGACTCGCTCAAGTTTTCCGACTTTTAGGGGCGATAGAGTTGAGTTTTATGACGCAAGCACAGGAAGAACCAGAGAGCTTAGGCTTGACCCGAACGCAATATTTATACATAATAACCGAATGCTAATGACCGTGACGCCGGAGATGATTGATTTTTCCGACGGTGTTACGTTGATAAGCAATAATTTGCGCAGCGACAGATTGGTAAATGTGGTAAGATGGACAAGTTCGAGAAGCTTTGTAACAGGCGGAATAAGCGAGCCGAACGAATTTATATATCTTGCGGGCGGCGCAACATTTAACGGAAGCGCGTCAGTTAGTATGCGCGAAAGCGCGGACAGAATCGTCAGCGTTCGAACGGTTGACGGCGAAGCAGTAGATTGGCGCGATATAGAGGAAGGAAGCGCGATTTCGATTATCGAGTCTGCTGACAGATTTTATCTTGAAATAATATTGCTTCCCGAGCCAATCGTAGGCAGAATAAGCGAAATGCACGCAGGTGAGTGGCTTATCATAAATTATGAGCGATTTTACGTGACAAGTCAGCTTGATAATGCTGAACTTGGTGTGCTTGGCAGATTTTTCGTAAACGAAAACGGATATATATTTAGGTTTGAACCAAGTATGTTGGATTTTGTATATATAATTGACAAAAGTATAAGCGGTGGGTTTGATTCAACCATAAGAATAAGAACATTTGATAATCACAGCGGATTAAGCATTTTAGAAGTTGACGCGCGTGTCTCTATTGACGGCGCGGTATACAGAGAAGCGGACACAGCCTTTGAGAACATTCCTGTAAACACCGTTGCAAATGTGGTTGTAGCAGCTGACGGAAGAGTAAGAGAAATTACACGCGCAACGCCATACGGCGGCACGGCGCGGAGAACATTCCGTAGCTACGTTAACGCGTTTAACGACGGATTAAGACAAGACGCCGCCGGCAACGAGATTTTAGGGCAACTTGACGTGGCGTTTAAATTTAACCCCGAAACATTGTTCTTTATCCTTCCTCAAAACAGGTATATTGAAGATTTTGGAATTAGTCCGAACTTTGAAGACGGAGATTCATACACCACGCAAGCGTATGAGTTCGATCTTGACACCGAATATGTCGGAGTTGTTGTTGTAACCATTGATACCGACGAACTTGCCGGCAGGTTTGACGATAACTCGCCGATAGGAATAGTATCTCGTGTTGGACAAATGTTGGACAGAAACGACCAACCAACATTCTTTATCGAAGGATTTTCGGAAGGCGAGCCATTCCGCTACACCGCGGCTCAAATCGGAAGCGTTATAAGCGTTATGCAAACTTTAAGAATAGGTGATGTAATACGTTTTAATACGAATTTTAATAACCAGATCGTTAATATTGTACGCATGGAATCGTTGAGCGGCTTGGATCCGGAAACCGACTTCTATCGCATAGGTGATATGTCGACAAACGAAATGATTTTCGCTAACGCGATGATGTTAAGGCGTTCGGCGATTGTAAATAACGAAAGATTCTTGATACATCAGCTTCAAGTTAGTACAACAACAAGCTTTAACGATATGGTAATGGTAAATATAGACGCGCTTACCGTAAATACCGAGGACAGAAATCGCCAATTTAATGATTATTATATTTTCGACAGATTTTTGAACACGGTTACACCCGCGAGTATAAATGACGTTATACCATATAACAGAAGTATGACCGATTCGTCTGTTGTATTTATAGTGAGAAACACCAGAGAACGCACAAGAATGTTAGTAATTATCAGGGATTAGGTTTGTTTGAAAGTATACATATTAAAGGGGGTTTTTAAATGTTAAGAAGAATAAGACCGTTATATTTAGTCTTGATTTTTACAATGTTATTTACCATTATACCTAGCTTTACGGCTAGTCCGGTAATGGCGCAAGAAAGGCAGGCATTATTTACTCACTCAGTTCATTTTCTTGACTGGGGTGACAGAGGCACGAGCATCGTACCTATGCAAGGCAATAATCAGCTTGTAATAGATTCTCGAGCTATGGGCGCAAACGGCATACCGAACAACGCAGGCAGGCACAGATTTTTTGTTTTGGTATTCGATTTGTCGGACTTCAGAAATGAGATGAATTATTTAGATGAGATAGTGTTATCACTATTTACATCAGGTGACGGCGGCGCGAATACAGCTAACAGCCAATTTAATGTATATCTTATGTCGGCAGAACATGCCGAAGAGCTTTCACAAGGACGAATTTCGACGCTTGGCGAGGCTCTGGATGCCGGAGTTGTTAGCTATCGCGAAAACATTGTATGGAATCAAGTCGGCTCAGTGCCGCATACACGGCTAAATTCGCCTGACCTCTTGCCATACATAGAAGATTATATGGCGGCGAATCCGCTTGCGCGATTTGTCGCGTTAAAGGCTCAAGGAACCAATCATTTGGCGGCGTTTTACCCTGCTGTCGCTTCAGGATTCTGTTCTCAAGGGTTTTCGCACAGACCGCATCTTCAAATTACTGCCGGAACTGAGTTATGGCAGGTTATTGAATCAAACGAAATATTGGCGAGCATGATTCCAAGCGTTACTTACAGCAATATTACTTTGCCGACAGGTTTGTCGCAAGTTCCGGCGATGAATATTTCATGGAGCAGCTCTCGACCGGATTTAATAGCTAATGACGGAACCGTCACCCGACCGGTGTTTCATGATAACACAACAACGGTTCGACTTGAGGCAACCGTCACTTTAGGAACGGTAATTCGTACTTTCGCCTATTATGTAAGGGTTCTTCGTGAGGGAAGTTACTTAGGAACCACTCCGTTCGTGGCAACCAGAGAGATTAGCATTTCTTTCGATAACATTTCGTCTCACGCTGGGTATGTTCTTCGTATTCCGAGCAGTTATCTTGCGCGCGGAAACAATTATAGGCTGCTTTCGGCAACCGGCGAGCTTATATCAACGTTTCCTATGAGTACTATGGGCGATTTTACCGATGTAAACGTTTCGGATTTTGTTAGCGGAACTTCGGCAAACTTCACGCTTGAAGCGATAAACGGCACTTTTAGACAAAGCGACGAAACATTTATACTCGACGGCATCGACAACGAACTTAGAAACATTATCAATGCGTTAAACGCAATAGATTTAGGCGACACAAGCGCGATAGTCTCGGATATGACATTACCGTCTGAATCTCAAGGAGTTCAGATAATTTGGCGTTCCTTAAACCCCGAATTTTTGTCTGACACCGGACGAGTAGACCGTCCGTTTAGCTGGCAACCTAATGCGAATGTTCAGCTGGCGGCAGTCGGTCAAGTCGGAGGATTTACGTTCCAGCATATATTCGCGATAACTATTTTAAGACAAGACGGCGGTCAAGTTTTTCCTGAAATACTTGATCCTATGCACATATCTGACGAAGCTTTCTTCGGCGTTTGGAATCAAGCGCATCAAGGCTGGTCTGTCACTCCGATTTTGAGATATGACTTAAAACCGGGGCTCCGTCACGTTGAAGCCGCCGTGCGTCGCGGTGATTATCCGGCGGCGCGCGAAGCGTTGCTTATATACTACAGAAATCGCGACACCGTACGTGAATTCAGACCGAGAAACCGCCACAATCCGTTGGCGGCAGATATGTATGTTCAACAGATTCATGGTTGGGTTCAGGTAGACGAACCGCTTGCGCAAGCCGTGATTGGCCCTGAATGGGGTTGGCACTCTATTGATTTAGTTGTTCGCGATAATATGTCAAACTCAGTTATGATACTTGATTCCGACATGGACGGAAGCGCGGTTGAAATACGAAGCCGTGAATTTGGAAACGGACAATACGCCGCGTATATCGAAATTGTTGCAGACGGCGTTAGAAGAACTTTCCCTGTCGTTGGAGATACATTTATAAGCGCGGGAGACAATATTCAAAGAAATTTCGGAAGTGAAGAAATACTGCTTGTTCGAGAAGCGGCGGGTAATCCCACCACCACAATAACCAACAACTTCCCGGGCGGAATCCCTATGCCTTTCGGAACAAATACCGCTCGAACTTATCTACTTTTTGATATTCCGAACGCCGTAGGAAATGTTACTTCAATGCAATTAAATATTTTCGCGAGAAGCGATAATCAAGACGATAAACGCGTATTTCTTTTCAGTACCGGGCATGTTCAAACGTTTAACGAGAATACGTTTGTTTGGGGAGATCATACGCCAAACATTATCAACCATAAAGAAATCGGATTTGTATACGAAGCCGCAATAAACGGTTTGTGGGGCGGGCATTTCGAGTTCTTAAACTCGATCACTCGAATGTATCCGCTTGGTCCGTTGATTGACCGCTATCACGAAACAGGAGACGAAATATTCGCATGGACAGCCATGCATTTCATGATGGAACAGTTTCGTCAGCAACCCCAGCCGCATTTTCCAAGGCCGCTTGAAGCGGGCTGGCGAACCGAGTGGTTGTGCGTACTGTTTTTCGGAACTTTAGAAAGTGAACTTATGACGCCGGAAATCGCGACTGCGATGTTAAAATATATTCACCTTCACGTCGGTAATATACATCCATCATTGCCCGGCGTTGGTATAGGCGCGGCGTTTAATCAGGTTATGGCGCAATTGACAGGCGCCATCAGAATTATGGCATACTTCCCTGAAATCCAAACTTTGGGCGGATGGAATCAAGCGAAAACTTCACAAGTGAATTTGTTTAACAGACAAATTAATATTGACGGAAGTTATACTGAAGGAACAACAGGTTATATTAACCTTGTTTTGATTGAACTTCAAAGAGTTCTTGAGCTGATTTCAATGGTTGATGGTATGGAAGACCCGCATTACCGAACATTATTTGAATATTTTGTAACTCTTACAAGGTATATGTTTAATTTGACCATGAACTCGGGATATACGGTGCCGTGGGGAAGCGGCCATAGGTTCCCTAACTTTGAAAGAGCAAATGTCCATTCCATTGAATTCCCCGCCGTTGACCCGCTTGGGTTCTATCAGTATGTTTACAGCGGAGGCGCGCGAGGAACCAGACCTTACTGGACATCTATCCACTATCCCGATAAATCCGTCGCGATGCTTCGAAGCGGTTGGGGACCTTATGATTATAGCGCGTTTATGGGTTCAAAATTTGGCGGAACTCACTCGCACGGCGACGATTTGTCGCTTGACATATTTGCGTATGGCAGATCTTTGCTAATTGAAGCGGGGCAAGGGTTCAGCTCAACCTTCCACCATAACACGGTGGAAATCAACAGAAGAAACCAAAGAGGTTTCGACTTCGGAGTTCTAAATGTTAATCAGCCACAAAAGCAATTCTTGTCGACAAACAGCTTGTTTGACTTTATGGAAGCGGGTTCCAGAAACCTTTTCCCAAGATTTGAAGATCCGGGCGGAAACTGGCATACAGGATTTGAAGTAAACCGAAAAGTTTTGTTTGTTCACAATCGTTTTTGGATTGTTTCAGACTTCATTTTACCGGATGACTATAATAATCCCAATCATCCCGAAAGAACGCCCGCTCCTCATTTGTACAGACAAATTTGGCGCCCCGACCAAAGAAATAACCTAACGATTGACCCCGACACGTTAATTATGAGAACAAACTTTGCGTCAGGAGCTAATTTGCAAATTATTCCGGCAGATCCGGACGAACTTACCGCTGTTAGAGAAGTCGGCGATATGCGCGGACATTACGGAATAGAAGCGGCTCCATTTGTCTCTTATATGCGTGAAGCACATGTCGGCCCCGCGACATTTGACACCATTCTCTTCCCTGAACGCGAGGGAGAGCAAACCGCCGTGTCGGTTAGCAGGCTTGCGGTTACTGATGTTGCAACGCCCGAAGTTTATGTGCCAAGGCACGAGGCGACCGCTCTTAGAATTAATATCGGATTTAACACCGGATTTTACTATTCATCGAATGACTGGCAAGCAGGATTCCCCGTTCCGCGCGTTGACCCGCCCGGAGGTCAAAGACTTGTGCGCCCCACATGGAACGGTCAACCAGGACCGCCATGGAACGGCATGCCCGAATGGCAAGCGGCGGGATTGTTACGCACGCGTTCATTTGATGAATTTACGACCGACGCAGAAATGGCTTACGTTGAAGTTAACGGACAAGGCAACCCCGTTATGATTGCTTTAACCAAAGCGTCGTTTATCGATCGTGACGGAACTCCGTTGGTGACTTCCGACGACAGATTGCCCGATTTAGGCATACAATGGAGCGCGCGAACGTTGGAACTTTCAGTCGACGTGCTTGATTTCAACACGCGACAATTCCCTGAGGGCTTAATCGCCGTTTGGGAGCCGCCTTTAAGGCATAACTTGCTCGGCAACGGAGTTGAAATTGATTCAAGGCATCAAGCAATAGACCGTGTATACCTAAACGGTCGACGAATTCAGTTTACACAGGTGAACGGTATAATTTCAACCAACGGCACGCCGTTTTCCGGCGATGACGGCGACATCATTGAGCGCCCGCCTCCCCAAGGACCACCCGACAATATACCGCAAGGACCTACAAATCCTTCCGCTCCTCCGAGTGGACCAAGCGCCCCGAGCGGGCCAGGCGGCCCTGTTGGACCAATAGGCCCGACTGATCCCGGTAACGGCAACGATGTTAACAATAACGTGTTCAACGATATCGCAAACCACTGGGCGAGAGATGAAATTCTCGAAATGTATGCGCAAGGCGTCGTAAACGGCGTCGGCAACGGTCAATTTGCGCCGAATTATAATATTACAAGGGCTCAATTTGCCGCAATTTTGGTTCGAGCGCTTGGAATCCCTCTTAATGCCGAAAGCAACAACGGCGACATATTCACCGACGTAAACGGAACCGACTGGTTCGCGTCTGCCGTTGCCGCGGCGTATAACGTAGGACTGATTCGCGGATATAACGGCTATTTCCGTCCGAACGACGAGGTTTCGAGGCAGGAAATGGCAATTATGCTTATGACGGCGCTAGAATATATGGGGTTTGAGAACGATAATTACGCTGATTTAAGCTCGTTTAACGACGCTTCGTCTATTGCCGATTGGGCGTATAACGCAACAAGCGGCGCAGTTGGCGCGGGACTTATGAGCGGCATCGGAAACGGCGAATTTTCGCCGCGAACTTCTGCGACGCGCGCGCAAGCCACGGTTGTTATCAGCCGATTGCTTGATTTGAGAGATTAAAACATGTATAGGCGGTCGTTTTCGGCGCGCAAGCGACCGCGATCGCCTCTACAATTCCAAGGAGGGAAATAATTTGAAAAAAATTATTGCTTTATTAATTATCCTAACAATGATTTTTGTATCGCTGCCCGTTGTGGCCGACGTTACAAACGAAGCGTCAGATGAGGGAGGCAATCCTTATTTCGAAGCGTTGCTTAATAGCATAACCTTAGCAAGAACCGTGGTTGTCGGAAACTTTACTCTTCCGACCACTTTTCCGAACAGCGATGTGACAATTCGCTGGACTGCGGAAGACTCGCATTTGACTGCTATCTCGGAAGGATCCGAAGATGACTATGTAAATGTAACCGTCACGCCTCTTCGAGCAAGGGATATAACAACGAGAATCACCGCAGTTATAAGCGAAGACGATGTAACCGTCAGCCGTGATTTTTCTTTCAACATAATTCGTAGTCATGAAAATAATCTTTTCGCAAACCGAACCGCCATCGATGATAACGCTGATTTGACCAAGCGTGACGCTCTCATTAACACTACGCACAGAACTTGGTCGGTAATCGGCGACGAAGACGTTCTTGTATGGAAAATAATCGGCGATGACAGAACAATTTCTATTGATGCCGGCGCAAGATTCGGCGGCAACAGATTGCGAGTGTTCGCCGAATTCATGGTGGTGTTTGACGGTACTCCCGTTTCGGGAGTCAGGATTTATTCTTCTTCCGACACCCATGCTTGGAGGCCTGTTACCACAACAGGTACAATAAATCCGAACGTCGCGAATCATATTCCGTTGGATTTTCCTGTATACGCGAGATATATTCGCTTTGTGTTCCCGGCAGGAGTTGAATCTGTATGGTTTATAGGCGCTTATGACACGGCGGAGTACGCTCCCGGTCAAGGACGCGACGTTTTTTACGGAATTAACTTGCCACACGAACTAATTGCGCCTATAGAACTTCCACAATACACGCCATTGGGCAATTTTCCAATAACTTGGACGTCGCCGACTCCGTCAGTTATAAGAATAGATAACAATTTGACGGCGACACCTACAAGACAGAATGATAACAGAACGATAAACGTAACCGGCACAATTGACGCTGACGGAGACATTATATCGTTCTTGCATCCGTTTTTGGTTCCCCGACTGCCGCAACAACAGGGCGGCCCGAGTGGGCCAAGTGGGCCAAGTGGTCCGAGCGTACCTTCAGGCCCGTCAGGCCCCGGATTCCGCCCACCAAACCAAATTCATATCGATAATATCCAGGAAATAACCCCACAACCGCCTCAACCGGACCCCGATTGGCAACCGTCGGCGATTTTCACCGATATTGAAGGGCATTGGGCAGAAGACTATATCATAGAGCTCTACGACCGCGGAATTATGAGCGGCGTTGGCGACGACGAGTTTGCGCCCGACGTGGCAACGACTCGCGCGATGTTTGTGACAGTTCTTTGGCGTGCGGCGGGCGAACCTGAGGTGGACACCGTTGACTCGTTCGTTGATGTTCCGCTTAATGTTTGGTACACATCTGCCGTGGTTTGGGCTATGCAAAATAACATTGTAACAGGCGTAAGTTATGGATATTTCGCGCCGCACGCGTCCATTACCCGCGAGCAAATGGGGTTAATTCTGTATCGTTACGTCGGAGATTTGGTTGATTCCATAATGGATAGAAATTATGTTCCGCAAAATACCGCAACCCGCGCAGAAATGGCGACGGTTATATTGCGATTGTTGGAATTAGAAATGTAACACAAACCTGTACAAAACGGAGGTATTTAAATGAAAAAGTTTATTTCTTTGGTTGTTATACTCTCTATGATTTTGCTAACTTTGCCGTTGGTTGCGCCTATGACCGCAGCGGCAATGGAAGACGAAACACCTTATAGAGAAAATCAAAACTGGGAATGGGGCACTATTCGACTGCACCAAGCGGCATATGTTCGCGAAACCGGCGACCAGATGACAAGGGCGGGTTGGGCGATTGACGCGGGTGGCGGCTCGGCAATAAGGGACGCATATTCACAGTTTTACATCGGAGACTACATAGACAGGCACAGGTCAGGCGAAATCGTAATTCAAGAGGTTATGATGAAAATAAACGTAACCAACAGAATCGCGACAAACGCGGTGGGGCTTTACTTATTGCCGCCGTCTTTCCAAACTATGTTTGACACCGAAGACGGAAACTGGGACGAGCTTTTGCTTGCCGGAAACGCTAACGGCGGACGTCATAGCGTAAACGTTACAAACCCCACAACAGGGACCACAATGAGGAATGACGCCACGTATCTGATGTCAGTTTTTACGGTGGCTGAGGTTGCTCCTTTGCTTACCGGCGATTTTTGGAATCTTAGAAATACGCTTCAAAGTAACGGCGGCGGTATAACATATACCATGGGGCTTCGTGAATTTTTAGAACGATATCCGAACGAAAGATATATAACTTTGAAGATAACAAGACACATGGCTGTTACAGGCACCGGCACCGCAAGCAATCGTATCGGAAATCCGCATACTGCGGGCAGAACGACTTGGAACATGACGGGGCGAACCAATGCTCCCGGCGAGGCGATTTTGAGAGTCGGCTACAAAACCCGCGCTATTATAAACGTGGAAAACGCTATCGAAAGCCTTGAAATTTCTACAGAAGACAGCGCAAATATATCAAGAGATGTAAATCTTCCAACTTTAATGCCTAATGGTGTTGCTATAAGCTGGCAGTCATCTGACGAAAGTGTTATAAACCCAGCGACAGGTGCGGTTAACCGCCCTGCTTTCGGTGAAAACGACAAGAATGTCAGGCTTACGGCAACTTTTTCTTACGAAGAACACTCTCGCGTTGAAACGTATGACTTGACAGTACTTGCAAATCGCGCGAATCCGTCTCAAGCGAGCTATACCACTCCCGCAAACGCGGGTGGCGGTGTAACGGTTACAGCAGGCTCTACCATAACTGCTAACGTGACGGACATTGCCGGCGCTGATTCGGCATGGTTGAGGTTGGTTCCGATTAACGGTCGCAACGCTTCCGAAGCCAACGTTTCAATCAACGTTGGCGGAACAACTTTCTCGGGTCAGCTTGATGATTCAGGCAGTATTTATTTGGGAGACATCAGACCCGCGCTCGGCGCAGGCGGAAACATAACAGTTACAATTGGTTTAGGTGTATTCCACGGCGCGAACGCGGCGGTAACCGACGATTTGCGTCCGGCTATAATCATTCCTACTGCCCAAAACGCCGTAAATGAGGTCGCGGACACAATCACCGCGGCGGCTATATATCCGGGACGCAGCGACAGGGTTCGCACTAATTTGAATCTGTTTACAACGTCAAGATATCCGAATGTAAACATCAGTTGGTCCTCATCTCCCGCCGGAATTATTTCGTCATCAGGCGCACTTACTCGTCCTGACGAAAATACACCTGTTACTTTGACCGCTACCATAACCGGCGCAGGCGGCGTTTCTGTCACAAGAACCGTAAATGTTGTCGCGTTCGGACGCAATTCAGACGAAGCTTACTTTGAAGAAATTCTAAACATTATCGCGTTCGAGAGAATGGTTGTTACTAACAATTTCACCGTTCCTGTGCGCCTTCCCGACACTCAATTGACAATTAATTGGGAAGCGTCTCACCCGAACGTTACAAGAATCGGCACGTTGAGCGGCAATATTGCCAATGTAACAGTTACCCGCTCCGGAAATAGCGATATAAACGCGAGAATGACTGCGGTTATTGATAATCAAGGAACAAGAGTGACTCGAGACTTCTTCTTTAATGTGCTTCGCCCTATTGCGAACGATCATCTGGCAAACAGAACCATTACTGACGAAAATGCCGCTCGAACCAAACGTATGGCGATTAACGACACGGTAAATACCGCGTGGGAAATAATCGGCAACGACAGAACTATTTCCATTGACGCGGGAAGAAATGTAGTTCTTGCGGAATTCAACGTTGTATATGACGGCACGCCCGTTTCGGGACTTGTAATTCAAACTTCCAACGACGGTATCGGTTGGCAAACCGTACACACAACAGGCGTGATAAATCCTAACGTATCAAATCTTATAAGACTGCAAAATCAAGCATACAACAGATTTGTGCGTTTTACGTTCCCTGCCGGCGTTACCGGAGTCAGATTTATAGGCGGTTACAGCACAACGGCGGCAGACGGCGGTCCCGGACAAGGGATTTTTGCCTCGCTCCAACTGCCTTCTGAAGCAATTTCTGACTTCCAATTACCTATGACTATCGCGGGATATCCTGTAACTAGCTGGGTTAGCGGCGCTCCGACGGTTATCCGCATAGACGGCAACTGGGCAAGAGTTACGCGGCAAACAAACGACAGAACGGTAACTTTAACCGCCACCGTTGACGTAAACGGCGTAGCACAAACCGGAAGCAGACAAACGCATGTTCCTCGCCTTCCGCAACAGCCGGGCGGTCCGGGTGGCCCGGGTGCCCCAAGCGGACCTTCCGGACCTTCAGGCCCAGGCTTCCGCCCGCCGAACCAAGTTCACATCGACAATATCCACGATATAACACCGCAACCACCTCCTCCCGACCCTGATTGGCAAGCGCCCGAAGCTTTCGATGACCTTGACGCCGTGCCATGGGCGAGCGAATATATAATTTCGCTCTTTGAGCAAGGAATCGTAAGCGGTGTCGCGCCTTATACGTTCAATCCGACCGGGGCAATGACCCGCGAGCAAATGGCGACAATCATTGTCAACGCGTTTGACCTTGAACGCACCAATGACGACTTGCCATTCAACGACGCACAACTCGGAAGCTGGTATTTTGGCGCTGTTTCAGCAATGTATGACCACGGGATTTCACTCGGCGACGGAACCGGAAACTTTGGCGTCGGTTTGAATATTTCGCGTCAGGACGCGGTGGTTCTGCTTTACAGAATGCTCACAAACATGGGTATGATTGATGAAGCAGGCTATGCGGAAGCGTTTGCGGACGCAGCTAACATTGCCGATTACGCGGCAAACAGCGTTAGCGCATTCCGTGCGTTAGGTATTATCGGCGGCGATGAAAATGGAAACTTTAACCCAACCGCGCAGATAACTCGCGCAGAAATGGCGATTATAATTTATAGAACGCTTGATTTGTTATAGTGCTAACTTGATCGTGATTCAAGTTAGCGCAAATTCAAATCATGTCGCTTAGACAATTAGAAATGTTCTTATAGGATTCAAGTCCTATAAGAACATTTTTATATATTACGCAATTTAAATTGTTACAGAAACATTATATTTGATTAAAAATGTTGAAAATCTATAAGTGATATGTTACAATAATATTCTGAAGATTATCATAATACATATTTTAAAAAGCTTAATTTGAAAGCGGTGATATTATTGATAAGTCGCAAGTTGGCAAACAAACTATTTGACGCTTTTTCCATTTATCGTTGGAATGACAGAATAAGACCTATTAACTTAGTGGAAATGGACAAACAAGCTCATAAAGCTGTTTTAGCATTTGTAATAGCGTCTATGGAAGACAAAGAAGCCACTCCAATAGACTGGGAATATATCGTGGATGGCATTGTATTTGCATTGCTTAAAAATATTGTTCTTTCAGATATTAAATCAACTGTAATAAGCAAAATAAAATCTGACTATCCTGATGACTATAAAGAACTTAATAAATGGGTGGTAGAACAATATAAAGAATTTATTGAAGATGAGAATGTTTTGAAAAAATTTGAAGAATTTTTGATTAACGATTCAGAAAACGTTAAATTAGAATTATCAATTTTAAAAGCCGCTCATAAATATTCCTCAAAAAGAGAGTTTGATATTATTAAACGAGCAAATGATTCTTTCCCCAGAATAGATATAATTGAGAAAACGCTTAATGAAGAAGTAGAAGAGTTTAAGCATCTAAAAGCTATATCAATGCTTGAAGATAAAGAAAATCGCACTTTATTTAACGCAATGTGTTTGATCGAACAACTGCGTTATCAAGTTAGATGGAGCCAAACACCGCGAATACCGCAAACAAGCGTGCTGGGTCATTCAATGTATGTGGCGTTATTAATGTATTTTTTAAGCAAAAAGTTAGGCGCTTGCAAGCAAAGGTTGGTTAATAACTTTTTTGCGGCTTTATTTCATGATTTGCCCGAAAGCGTGACAAGGGATATTATTTCTCCTGTTAAACAAGCAACTGATAATTTTCCTAAAATTATAAAAGAGATAGAAAAGAAAATATGTGATGAAGAACTATATCCTAAGTTTCCGGACCATATGTTTCCCAATTTTCTTCCTAGATTGAAATATTTGATGGGAGATTTGCCGGAAATTGATGACGAATTTTGCAATAGGATAATCAGAAATAATAAAGTTGAAAAATTAAATGATAAAACTAATGTTAATAAAATTTATAATGAAAATATCTATGATTTAGTAGACGGACGATTGATAAAAGTTTGCGATGACGTTGCCGCGTTTATGGAAGCTACTAAATCCAGAGATCATGGTATTACATCAAAGCAAATACAAGACGGCATAGCCGGTCTTACAAAAAAATATATGCGCACTAATAAGATATCCGGAGTGGATGTGAAAGAGTTTTTCATTGAATTTTATACTGAATCGTTCCAATATTAAGGAGGATTAAGATGACTGACTATGGCAAATTTATTGTTGCGATGGGCATTCCTTGCTGCGGCAAGTCTTCGGTTATTAAACGTTTAGCGGAATTGTACGAAGTCAAAGCTTTTTGTGAGCCGGAAGAATCCGAATGGCCTGACGCCGTTAACGAACGAGAAGCGTATGGATACTTTACGGGCATTTCTTGGTTCAGATCTGTCAGAGTGCCTTATTTATATCAAGCTCAAAAGTTAGCATTGGACGGGAAAATAGCTTTTGTGGATTCTTATTATGACAAATTGATATACAAATATTTAGATAAGCCGGGAATGGAGTGGCTTGTCCCTAAAAACGATATATATTATGATTTGACTCAGGAATTGGCAAAAACGGATTACGATGTCTTGCCAAATGCTGATATAGTTATTTTCTTTGAAATAGAGGAAAGTTTATGGCAGTCGTTTTTAAAAAAGCGTAATCGGAGTTTAGATCAGAATTCTAGTTTTTTGAAAAAATGTTTTCTTTCGCAAAAGCATATGAAAGACGCTTGCAAGCAGTATGCTGATGAATTTGGCAAAAAACTTTTGATTATTAAACAGGAAGATAGCTCGGCAGAAACGATGGCAGCTAAAATAAAGGATAAATTAGAGGAGTTATTATGAAAAAATTTGTTAGAGTTTTAATAGCTAATGAGCACGACTCATATTTAATAATTGAGGAAAAGCGTTCGAAAAATTTATGGAATTTTCCCGGAGGAAAAGTGGAGAAAGACGAAGCGATAGTCAGTTCTTGCATAAGAGAAGTTTTCGAAGAGACAAATCTTATAATTAATGATGTTAAATTCCTTTTTAAAAACATTTTTGCTATTAACGGCGAAAGATGGATGGGATATTATTTTATAACTAAAAATGTTAAGGGAAGCATAAAGCTCAAAGAAGAAAAAAGTATAAATTATAATTACATATTGCCGGCAGAATTTGCTAATTATGATAATTTCATTGTAAAGGCTTTAGATTATTTAAAGGGCGGTGATGTGTGTGTATAATTATTTTTCATTTTTGGACGATGCTTTAAACGAAAGAAAAATATGTATAGATAGGGTCTTTAATATTTTGGATGATTTAGATCCTTGTCAATGCACTATCATGTCATATTTAATTCTAAAAAAATCAAATTTGTTTGATATGTCAGAAACTTGTGCCGTAATTACGGAGTTAATCAACCGTTATCCTAAAATTTATAAATACTTATCTTCCGTCAATTCTATCGACGAATTAAACTTGAATTTGAAACCCGCACACATCATTTATGAAATTGAGCCGCAATTATCAAATGTTTTAAACCTTCTGTCTAATAAATCACAAGTAGGAATGGATAATTTTAAGTATGTAATTACCAAATTAATTAATCATGATTTGGATACTGAATTTATCGGTTTATTTTTGATTATGATATATATAAATGGTTTGAGTCAAGATGATTTATATGATTTGACAATTTCTATGAAAAATTCGGGAAAAATATACGATTACAGAAAATTTTTTGACAACAAAAAAATTATAAGAAGATATCCAACAGGCGCGTTATCCGAAAAGGTGGCTTTAATATTGCCAAGCATGTTGGCATATATGTCTAAAGATTTCCCGCTTATTTCCACATTTGTTGTTGCGAAATCATTAAGTTTCACAGGCGGTACTTGGAGCAAACTAGGCGTAATTGAAGGATTTCGTTTCCCCAATCCGGGGGAAGAAACAATGGAAGTTTTAAAAAAATGTAATATTGCAATGACGGTTACAAAAGAGGATTTATGCCCTGCTGATAGAATATTATATGGATTTAGAAGTAATACAGGAACTGTAAATTCTATACCATTGGCGGTTTCCAGTATTGCGTCTAAACAGATTGCTTGCCCCGCTGATTTGCTGCTTTTAGATGTACGCTATGGCGAAGGAGCTTTTTTTGAAAGAGATGATGCAATAGAATTAACACAACATATAAACCATATATTAAAACTTGAAGGATTCGACGTAATTAATAGCCTTATTGATATGGAACAACCTAACGGAAGCACTGTAGGTAATTATTTAGAATTATGCGAAGCGATATGTATAATGAAAAATGATATATTACCAAAATTTGATCTAAGAGGTATTAGTGAACAAAAGGATATAATTCTGAAATTTTTTAATGAAATTATGGAACATTACTTCACAGCACCGGAAGGTTCTAACTGGCTGGATTTAGGTGAAAATATAATTGAAAATGGCAATATACTTAACGCTTTTAAAGAATTATTATTAGCTCATCAGGTTTGTTCACAGGAAGTAGAATCTTTAATCAATGATCCTTTCAAACACTTTAACTTAACTAAAGTTGTTGATATTTTCCCGCAAAAAGAAGGCAAGCTAACAAAAATTCATCAGAAAAAGCTGGGAAATATTATTAATTTTAGATTTTTAGATAATAACGAGTGTCAAAGAATCAACTTGCTAATCAACAAACGCCTTGGAGATGACGCAACACCTGATCATGCAATATGTTCCGTATATTCTATATCATCTCAAATTGTTACCAAAGAAGAATATGATGAAATTTTATCTTGTTTTTTTATAGAATAGTATTTCAATCGTAAATATTGCTTATTGACTAAGTTGTAATTATTAATTTTATTAGGTTTGTCGGAAAATTCTATAAGAATACTGTGAATTTAAAAAAGCTATCGAATTCAGTCGATAGCTTTTTTTAATTCGTAGTGGATGCCCCAAATTATACTCACTATTTCATCAATCCGACGACATTTTTAACCACATTTCATTCGACATATCAAATATGTGAATAATTTCGATATTGTCCTCGCTGTTGCTTCCGACCAATGAATGTTCAACAAAGTTTTTGAATTATTTTTGTGCATTTTGCCTATTCTTAAAAATTAGTTCCCCTTTGAAGTTCGCGCCAAGAGCCGTTAATTTCGTTAATATCCGGATATTCCGAAGCAATAATATAAGCGTTCACAGGGGTTGCCGTCAAATTTCTATAATTCAATGCCATATAATATATGGTGGCCGTCGCTATTTCTAAGCCAATTCGCAAACGATCCTTACAAATATTTTCCTCTATTGTATCTTGTGGCGTATGAATGTAGCGCTCCATGGTAAAATTGCTTGGTGTTATCATACCCGCGCGCGCTCTGCCCATCCAAGATCCCATAATAGCGGGCATTCCTGCGTTGTGGAAAGGAACATGGTCACTTGAGCTAAATTGAACCAATTCAACATATTCTCCATATCCAAGGCGATTAGCCGTGGCAATAGCGGCTTCGGAGATAAGGTTCGGCATGCCGTTCACCGTTGCGATTGCCAAAAGTGTCTGAATTTCATCTGCCGACCCGATTAAATCTAAATTGAACACTCCTCTGACGCGAGCGCGTTCCTCCGAAGACATTCGAGCGACATAACGTATTGCGCCGACTAAGCCTACTTCCTCGGCTCCGAAGCCGATAAAACGAAGTTCTACGTCAGAAGTGTCAAGAAACATTAAAGCTCGCGCGGATTCCAACACAACAGCTGTACCGCTTGCGTTGTCGTTTGCGCCGGGAGTTCCGACGACCGAGTCAATATGACCGATAACCATAAGAATAGGAGCATAGTCAGGATTATTTTCCGCAGGTTTTACGCCGATTGCGTTCCAAGAACGCGTGGTGTCGTGTATCGCAGTCTGAATATCAACAGTAACCGTGTCTTCTCGCACCATTGCCTTTAGCCATTCGCCATGGCAAAACGCGAGCCCTAATACCGGAATGGTTGCTTGGGCTGTCATATTCGGGTTAAAGGCTTGTCCGAAGCTGCCGAGCCAACCCACTCCGGAATAAATCATCACCGCGACGGCGCCTTCATCCGCTGCGATATTTGCGATTGTAGCAATTGGACACATTCCAAACAGAAAGAAATTTATTTCTCTCATCAGCAATGTTTTGCCGTTGAGATATGTGTTTTCCAACGCCTCTTTGACCCTTTCCGCCCAAGTGAATATCGGCGCAAGTTCCGGCAACTCAAAGTACAGCACATCTCCCGTAACATAGAAGTCACTGCCTGTAATCGATCCTCTTCCCGCCGCGCCGGTTTCCCAAACGTCTCCGTGAAATTCCATAAACGGGCCGCCGTGTCTGATTCCGAAATTGTCCGACACTGTGAATGCACCAATTCCGTGAAATCTTTCCGCGTCATGTATGGTGATGTTTCCGATGATTGTCATTTGCGGATGCCCTGCGGCACTTATATAAAATTCGTGTTTTTCGGTTTCTAAACCAATTTTTTCAAACTCGGATATCAACCAATCAATCGATCTTTCTTCGTTTTCCGTTCCGGCAACACGCGAGCCGATGTCTACGGTCAAATATCGAATACTGTCCATCGTGCGTTCAACGCACACAAGAGATATAGCTCTGATATCACTGCAAATTTGCGAAGCGAGTAAGTTGTAAACATTGCTTATCGGACGCATCTTATTAAATCCGTCCCATAGCATAGCTTTAGCCATGTAAAAATTTGGGGACACCGTCATATTTACTTCGGTTTGTATGGTTATATTTTCGTGAGAAACCATAGTTAGCCTCAAATCATCGTCAAAAGACGCCACGATAAGAACGGCGGTTTCATCCGCAGGCAAAGCGAAGCTCACCCTAACTTCTTCTCTTGCAACCGGGATAACCGACAAAATTTCCGCCTTAAATTCAGTCGTAAATCCGGTTATCGGCGCATGCAAAAGCAATAATAGTGCGATTATTAATAAGATAATTATAATTCGTTTAATCATCACTTTTCTCCTATGTTAAAACTATAAAATTCATCACGGCGAAACATTAATTTATACATTACGGCGCTAACAATTAATCTGCATTTAGTATAACATAAAAACCTTGTTGTTTCAATCTAAATTTTTAGTCTTTATTACTAAAAAAGCAAAAAAGAAGCTCGCTTTATAAAGCGAGCTTCTTTTTCTACGTGCTATTTCTTAAAAATGCATTCTTTCCTACCGTCTACCACCGAGCTGTAATCCTCAAATGCTGTTGATGCGGACGTCCGAGGTCATCCGAGCCTGTATGAGCGGGAGATAGGAAGCCAGCCAACCCGTTTGTCGCTCGAACTTTAAGTGCAACCGTTGTCGCGCCCGGATTTTGCTGTAAGTACTCACGAATTTGAGGCAAAATGTTGGGCGATTCGTATGTTGTGTTAACAAGCAGTCCGCCACGATGTTGCCAAACCGCATTTTGACGAAAGTTGTAGAATCCTAAATCCAAAGCCGCGCCGTTAGTTGGCACGCGTCCTTCCAAAATATGATTTGCCATCTGTGGAGTGAAAAGATATACGTTAAACTCACTATTAGCGCTATTTGCGCCGCCATCGCCGTTTGTGCGCGTCACAAGCCTAATATCATCAACATAGTTTATGATGTCAACATATTCCGACAAATCGAAAGTCAGGAAAAACATCCTATGTCTGCCGTTAACGTTCGGAACATTGTTGTTGATATTCCGCGAATCAAGCACAAGATTGCTTCCCGCAAGCGGTGCAACTACGCTGTCCCTGTTGCCCCAATCGAAGAAGTGGGTCGATTGCGTTGTTACAACATCCTTTAATATTCGCGGCATTGTAATTCGCAAATGCTGTTGATGCGGGCGTCCGAGGCTATCCGAACCTGTATGAGCGGGAGATAGGAAAGACCCCAACGAATTTGTTCCGCGAACTTTCAGCGCAACCGTTGTCGCACTCGGATTTTGCTGCAAATACGCTCGAATTTGCGGCAAAATATCAGGCGATTCGTATGTTGTGTTAACAAGCAGGCCGCCGCGATGTTGCCAAACCGCATTCTGATTGACATTGTAGAAACCTAAATCCAAAGCCGCGCCATTTGTCGGCATATGCCCTTCTAGAATGTGATTTGCCATCTGCTGATTTAAAAGATATACGTTAAACTCGCTGTTAGCAGTATTTGCGCCGCCATCACCGGTCGTATGCGTGACGAGCCTGATTTCTTCAACATAATTTATCGTGTCAATAAATTCCGACACATCGAAAGTCAGGAAAAACATCCTGTGTCTGCCACCAACGCTTGGAATATTGTTTGTGATACCTCGCGAGTCGAGCACGAGATTACTGCCTGCAAGCGGTGTAACAAGTCTATTTCGTCCACTTGCGTCCCAATCTAAGAAGTGGGTTGAATGCGTCGTTACAACATGCGCTTCCCGCGCTTGCATAGTAAATGTTTCGTCGGGAACAATAATTTCGCCCGTCTGCGCGTTCTCGACCCTTGCCGTAACCCTTGTAGTGTTCAGCGGAACGTTCAAACCACCGATGGTTACAGATCCCAATTGCGTAATTGGCGACACTATCGTATCAAGCATTTGGTTACGGTCGAAAGATGTAAGAACCAAGTTCGCGTTTTGCGGCAATCTTCCGGTAAGATTAACGGTAACCGAGCTATTCGCTCCAAACTGCGTTTGAGAAACATTCGTAATCCTCATTCCAAGCGGCGGTGGTGGCGGGGGAACCCAAAGCGGATTGCCGTTTGAAATATCAATCCTAAACACTGCCGCGCGATTCGTGGTGTTCGTATAAACAATTCTATCCCCTGCGGCGTTTACCGAAAACGAGCGAACATTCACGCCCGACGCGAGATTTCGCCATTGACGCGTGTCCGTATCGAATGCGACAAGCGTTCCGCCCGGATTTGCGTATAAAATCCCGGTGCTATCAAAATACATATAACGAGGACGCCAATTTCCGTCGTTTCCGCCTGTATTTATTTGCGTTTGAGAAATTATTGACAGATTTGTCGGATTTATTTCGATAATCGTTCCTCCGGCTATTCCCCAAAGCCGTCCGTTCGGCGCGAAAGCAAGTTCGCCGATATGCGGAACCGCAAGCGGAGTTGCTTCGGTTATAACTCTTCTTTGAGCAATGTCGTAAATGAACAGCAATGCTCGCGTTTGGTTCGGCGTTGTGCCTTGTCCGCCGTGAATGCTTGCCGCAACGTAAGCTCGTCCGTCCCGATAAGCGATTCCGGTAACGCTTCGGTCGATAACGTGGTGTGTCCAACGCTGTCCGCCGGCTCCGAGCTCTTGTATGGTAAGAGCGCCATTTCTGTTCCCTGAATTGCCTACCGTTCCGACAAGTAGCATTCCGTTTTGCGCGTGCATTGTGAACGGTCGGTCTTGCCTGTGCCCCGTTGTATACAGCTGAATCGACTGATTGTTCGCCGGATTAAGCTCGTGAATCACGGCGGCGGGGTACGCGCCAAGATATAATCTGTCGTTATAGAATGTCATTCCCTCAAGCTGCCCCATTTGTCGCACGGTGCGCGCGTTTGTTCTTACATTCGTTCGTGAAAATCCTTGCGAGCCGCCCATATACGAGCTTGCAAAGAAATAATCGCCCGCAAATTTCAAAAGTTGTACCGACGGTTGAGCGCCGACTATAATATCATTTACGCGCGTTCTCGTCCTTGTTGCGAAGTTGATAAAGTCAATATGCCGGCTTCCCGATTGTATGGACACGAAAATCTGCCCGTTTAGGTTTGGATTGGAATGCGTGATATTCGCAAGCCCCATTCCTTGAATTCCGTGGTTCGGAAATGCCGCAGGAGTCGCGCCAAGGCTTTCGATTTGCCGAGTTGAAAGATTAAAACGCTGGAAACCTCGATCAGCGCGAGTGAAGTAAACAAATCCGTTGATATTTCCTGTCGGCAGGCGTCCTGACGACGCAGGGTTTGCAACCCACGTTTGCGTCGTCAAATCGAAAATCCCCATGCTCCAGGACGGACGAATTAGGGTAAACAAGAAGTTGCCCACAACTCTCATGGAATAAAAATGTGAGATGTTAGTAACGCCTGCCGGCGCGGGAATAAAATTAACCGCGCGAGTGTTCACGTTCATTCTGAAAAACCGCGCGAGTGTGCCTTCTTCACCGCCGTAGAGAAATCCGTTGTGATACGCGATACTTCTGATACGCCCCGAAGTCGGAAAAATCACGCCGAAATCGGTGAATGTATTGTTGTTTGCGTTAAATCTTAAAATTCTGTTAGTTCTTGTGTTTGTGAAGAACACGTTGTTACTGCTGTCAACCGCCATTCCCGTGACGGCGCCGCGGCCGTTCATTGTAAAAAATTGAAGCCGTTGTCCTTCGGGATTATTCGGCGAATATCTGTAAATACGAGTCGTTTCCGGGTTGCCGAATCCGGCGAAATAGACTCTGCCGAGCGAATCTATCGCATATTCCCAAGTGGTTCCGGTCTGTACGTTATGCGTTTCCAAAACTCTCGGAGAAAGCGGATTGCTTATGCAAATAACATTAAGTATTGAATTAGGTGAACCATACGCAACGGTAAGCAAAATGTCGCCGGTGCCTTGCCGTGTTGTCGCGGACATAAAAGTGTTAACTGCCGCTCCTGCCGGGAATGGGGAACCAAGATTAACAGGCGCACTTACATTAAGCGCGTTAAGTCGCGGCGAACTTGCGGTGGCGGGCATAAATCCAATGCAAACTAATACCATAACCAAAGCCATTAACATCGAAATCATTTTTCTTGAAATTTTCGTACCTTCCATTTTAAAACCACCTCTCATCTTTTTGTTTTTCCCTAATTTAATATAACATTTCTATAGTAAGTTCCGAATTCAATTTAAGTATTGAAGCAACGATGTCACAACTCCGTCAAACGAACACAGCATCACCCCCCAAATTTCACCATTATTTTGAAAGTATTTACATTTTACAACAAATGGAAATGGTTGTCAATACATTTTTTGTAAAATGAGGCAAATATTTCAAAATGCAAAAAATCCGCGTGAAATGCGGACTTTTTACTGCCTAATTATAAAATAAGGACAACTATCGCTTTATGATAGTTGCCCTAAGATATTACAATTCAATTTTTTCCGATGGTTCTTAGATTTCTTGCTCTTTTTGCTCTTCTTTGCCGCCTCTTGTGCCCCAATCATCGTTTGTGATTGTAAGAGCGGCGTGAATACGCGTAAAAGTCAAAGAAAACCCATATACTAAGAAATAAAGCGGCACCAATAAAAAGCGTATAGGTCGATAGAGGGAGTAAAAAATGTTATGTTTGTAAGTGATAATAATAAAATACAAAACAACATCTATCCAATTTATATAAAGACCTCTCGTAATTATTGATACGATAAAGATGACGGTAGCAATCAGCCAAAGATAAACTTCGTTAAACGCCCAAAATGAATACCACAAATGTTTGGGAAATGTATCCTTTATTGCCTCTAAACTACAAATATATCCTGATCGTTGCCATCTTCTTCGCTGTTTTTGGAATTTTTTCCAAGTATTCGGCGCAATGGTTTCGCAGTATGCCGTACTTTGGTATCGCGTTTTTCCGCCGGACATTTTGGAAAGGATTGTAAGCGAGCGATCATCTCCCGCCGAAACGTGTATGCCGAATGGAGTGCTTTCTCTGAATTTTTCTAAATTTTCCATAATAAAATCTTTTTTATGTACGGAAAACGCACCGCTACAAACTACCACATCGCCGGTTACCGATTGCGCCGCTCTTCCGAATTGGAAAGCGCCAAAGTATGAGATGGATTGTAGCATCGTAAGAAAGTTTTCCTTCCTGTTAAGTATGCCGATATCTCCTACAACGGATGTGGTTTTCTTTTTTTCAAATGGGCGCAAAAGCTCGGTTAAAGCGTTGGGCAGGATCTTGCTATCCGAATCCAGCATAAAGAAATAATCGCCGCTTGATTGCAAAAATCCGTCGATCATCACTTCGCGTTTGCCTCGATTTTCCTCAAAACGCAGAATTTTAAATTTAGTATTATTCAGGTTATCCTGATGATCTTCGGCAAACGATTTTGCGACCTTGAACGCCAACGGGTCCGCGCTTCCATCGTCAAGAAATATAATCTCATGCACCGGATAGTCTAACGCCAAAACATTCTTAAATATTGATACAATCGACGCAGGGTCTTCATTAAAACAGGTAAGAATAACCGACACCTTATATTCTTTGGTAAGCTCTTTTTTGCAAGGCACATAAAACAATGCGAAAACATCTTTAATCGCTAAAAAAGCAAACATGATTCCGCCAAGGAAGTACCAATATTCCATCCTTAACGTGAACTGCCAAATTGCGAAAACGCATATCAGTATAAGCAAAATTGAAGCAATCTTTCCCAAAGGAGTAAAAGCACGATTCATCTTTTTAACTTGGGCAGGATTTATTGTTGCAGTATTTGTATCATATTTTTCATATAATTTCTTTTCTTCAATAACACCCAAAGGCATATAGACACCTCCTATGATGCTAGATTTAGGGGAGCCATACATGGACTCATTAAACATATATTTTTTACAAACATGGTTGCTTTTTACAACGCCGTGCTTTTCGCACAAATAATCGCCGGTAACGTTAAGTGCGGTCGCGTTTTTACAGGTTTCGCACCGCCCGGCGAATTCATCGAAACGGTTGTCCATTATAATCTCCAATAACGATAACCTTGCCGTTCAATTTCAGCCTTATCTAACATACTTTTCACGTCAATAATTATCTTCTCGTTATTTGGAAAATCGCCGAATAGCGCCTCTAACTTCACCACGTCTATATCTTTAAACGCGTCGTGCGCCACCGCGAACACCACGCAATCCATATCGTGCAAATCATCTAAAGACACAAGTTTTATGCCTAATTCATGCTCCGCTTCTTCCGGAGAAACTTCAGGATCAACGACATATGGGATTATATCGTAATCGCGCAAATGTTCGATTAGATCCATTACTTTCGAATTACGAATATCAGGACAATTTTCTTTAAAAGTTAACCCTAAAATCGCAACTTTTGCCTGCTTTACCGCTTTATTCGCGAGTATAAGCTGTTTGATAATGGCCTCGTCAACAAAAGCACTCATGTTTTCATTAATTCTTCTGCCGGAGAGGATTAGTTGACTGTGCTGACCTAATCTCTCTGCCTCATAGATAAGATAATGCGGGTCAACGCCTATACAATGCCCGCCGACAAGTCCCGGCGAGAAGCCAAGCGCGTTCCACTTAGTATTCATAGCGTCTACTACATCTTTCGTATCAATTCCCATTTTGTCGAACACCATGGCGAGCTCGTTCATAAAGGCAATATTAACATCCCGCTGAGAATTTTCAACCACTTTGGCGGCTTCGGCGACTTTGATGGAACCCGCCTTATGCACTCCGGCTTCCACTACTAATTCGTAGACTTTCGCGATTTCGTCCAAACTTTCCGCGTCCATCCCGGAAACAATTTTTACAATGTTTTCTACTGTATGTACATGGTCGCCGGGATTAATCCGTTCGGGAGAATAGCCGATTTTGAAATCCTCACCACATTTAAGTCCGGATGCTTTTTCCAATATAGGAATACAAATATCTTCTGTAACTCCGGGATAAACCGTGGATTCATATACAACAATAGAGCCCTTTGTAAGGTTTCGTCCAACTAATTCGCTTGCCGAAATGATATATTCCAAATCCGGCGAATTGTCGTTGGAAATTGGCGTCGGTACTGCGATTATAAGGAATTTTGATGTCTTCAACTTTGCTTCGTCAGAAGTAAATTCAACCGCACAGTTTTTGATTGCCTCGTCGCCCACTTCTTTGGTGGGGTCTATGCCCTGCTGATATGTATGCACTTTTTCTTCGTTTACGTCAAAACCTATGGTGTTTGCTTTTTTTGAAAAAGCCACGGCAAGCGGCATACCAACATAACCCAACCCAACTACCGCTAACTTTTCTTCTCTGTTTCTAAGTTTTTCATATAAATTTTTCATACGCCACACACCTTTCACATATTTATTGTGTTTATAAGTACGTTTTTCGATATACTTTTATTGCACACCTTTATTGTACAACAATTTTCACAAAAAATCAACATTTTTTCACAAAAAAGAAGCCCTGTTTGAGAGGGCTTCTTTTGATCCGGTTTTTCTACATATTTTTCTACATACTACTGCTTACCCCTTTCGGGAATCACCAACGGGAGGTGATGCGGAGATGTTGTTGATGAGGTCGGCCTTGATTATCATAATCGGAATGAGCGGGGGAAAGGAAGCTTGCCAATCCGTTTG